>SAMEA5043675__coassemble_130_pt1 | contig 182698 bp, 197 predicted proteins | sample SAMEA5043675__metabat2_low_PE_002 | metagenome-assembled genome bin SAMEA5043675 (sample SAMEA5043675) | Gadus morhua
ATACTCCTGTTGAGTTTTCACCCATTATTTTTATTTCTCCCCTATTCACAATACTCAAAGGTCTATATTCTGGTGTAAATACAAATTGTCCATTACTAATCGGAACACTTTTCCCTAATACTGTATTTGATAAAAAAACAAAAGAATTTAGAGTATAAGACTCAATTGTACCACTATTATACATTACATGATGAACACTGTATACTGAATCTGGAGACATTGCAAAAACACCGTTATTTAAATTTTTAGTAAGGTTTCCTTCTTTATGGGGTACTAAAAATATATTACCTGTATTCATTGTCATTGCTTTGTTGGAAGTAAAACCTGCAGGTTCAAAGGTGAAATTTTCATGTTCATAATGATTTGCCACTAGTCCATTATTCCCTTCAATTACTATTTTCCCACTATTAATCCACGTATAAACACTTGAATTTTCTGTAGTCTTGGCATTTTCTGGATTTATTTGGACCCCGTCATCAAATGCCGCCAGTATTTCAGTTTGGTTCCCTAATGGGGTTCCATCTGGTTTTATTGTCCCTTGAAGCAATTTGTCACGTTCTTTATCCTTTACTGCGGCTCCATGCATATCTAAATGTACAAATTCATTTAATAGAGCACTCTCTTTTGTAGTTGTGTATAAAAAATTAGCATTACTAAGCATTGTAGATGAACCCGGTGAGTAGACACCGGTAATACCATTTTTACTATGATTCCCTCCTACTAATTTTTGAAAACCTAATGTCTCATTTGAAATCCCATTAATTTCTAAATTCTCCCAGTATTCATTAACTTTTATTCTAGTTATTTCCAGGTCTCCTTCCTTCTGAAGCAAAGTATCACCTGTAGGAATTGTTGGAAAAACATTTTTTCCTGTATAGTCCGTAATTTGATAATGCCATTTTCCATCTCCAGGTCTCTGTATTTTAAATTCTCCATCTATAATTGATACCATTTCGATCAGTCCATTTTTGCCACTATAACGAAATGCCATAGAAGAATCACTATTCCCATCAGATTTAAGATTTGTAATAAAATTGGGTAATAGAGGAGATACTATTACTGGAATTGATGGTACTTTGGGTGGCTCTATTTGGGTAGGTTCAAATCCACTTGGTGCAGTTGGTGCTCCAATATTTATAGTTTTCTCATCTGGGAGAACTATCTCAGGAGGTGTTAACCCTACTATTTCAATAGGAATAACTGTAGTTGGTGGATTTATTGTTGCTCCTCCAAAATTTTGAACATTTACTGCTCCAACTACTACTTTATTCACTACTATTACATCAGGTATATTAAATACTGGGATACCCAGTGCTGGGATATCACCTATTTGAGGTGTATTTATATTAACATTAATATCTTTATTAACTACTGGTATTTCTGGAACTAAAGGTACAATATTAACTGGAATTTCTATTTTTTCACTAAAAGTTGTACCATCTACTATCATTCCACTATTTTGAATAATTTTATCAAGAGTGGCTCCGCCACTTAAACCTGATGCTATACCTGCGTCTATTGTCTTTTTAAATGCTTCTCCTGTCCTATCTTTTAGAGAACCGCTATTTATTTTATTATATGTAAAAAACACCTGAGTATTCTGCCCAAGCGGCTTTCCATAAAAATCCCATTCTTTAACCAAAGTATCAAACATCGCTGTTTCTTCTGATATTTTACTTTTATTTTCTTTTATTTTTGCTTTTATTTTTTCTCTTTCTTGTTTAATCTTTACTAAAATATTTCCTTTAATTCCATTAATTTCTGTTACAGACTCTACACCACCTAATGATATTGTTCCTGATATTAGAAACATTACCAATAATGCTGCTGAAAAACTTCCTTTCTTCTTTAAAAATCTTTTTAATGACTTTTCAATTTCCTGTATTTTCATTTTTGTCCCCCTCTTATAAATTTTATTTACATTTCTATTTTAAGAGTATAGTCTATTTTTATTGCTTTTTCAAGATATTTTACATTGTTTTTTGATATTTAGGAATTTTGGTATAGAATATTCTTGAGACAAATAAATCCCTCCTTATAATTTGGTTTCGTCGCTTTAATTATACATGAGATTTATTTGTCTTTTTTATTTTTTAAAAAAAATAAGGTGTCAGTGAACCCAAAATACAAAAATGTACTTTTGGTATCACCAACACCAAATATTATAGAATCTTTTTAACTAAAATCTTATTTATTAATATTATAAAATACTCCTAACCCCTCATACTTCGCTGCAGTGCCTAATTCTTCCTCTATTCTAAGTAATTGATTATATTTTGCCATTCTATCAGTTCTTGAAGTCGAACCTGTTTTTATTTGTCCAGCATTTGTTGCAACAGCTATGTCGGCTATTGTAGCATCTTCTGTTTCTCCCGATCTATGCGATATAACTGCTGTCATTCCAGCTCTTTTTGCCATCTCAATCGCATCTAAAGTCTCTGTTAATGTTCCTATTTGATTTAGTTTTATAAGAATTGAATTAGCAGCTTTACTTGTAATTCCTCTTTTTAATTTTTCTGTATTTGTTACAAATAAATCATCTCCAACTACTTGAATTTTATCTCCTACTTTGGCAGTAAAAGCTTCAAATCCAGCCCAGTCATCTTCACCAAAACCATCTTCTACTGATTTTATAGGATATTTTTCAATAAGCCCACAATACCAATCTATCATTTCAGCAGAAGTTCTTACAACTCCTCCCTCTCTTTTAAAGTGATATTCAAATTTACCTGGTGCAACTTCCTTACAGAACTCTGTTGCCGCAGCATCAAGAGCAAAAGTCACATCTATTCCTGGTTTATATCCAGCAGCATTACAAGCTTCAACTATGATATCTAAAGCTCCCTCTGTACCATTAATTTTTGCTGGTGCATATCCACCTTCATTTCCTACATTTGTTGAATCTCCATTTCTTTTAAGAATTTTTCCTAAATGATGAAAAATTTCACTTCCCATTCTCATTGCTTCAGTAAAAGTCTTTGCTCCCACTGGTTGCACCATAAATTCTTGAACATCTACTGCTGAATCTGCATGAGATCCTCCATTCAATATATTCATCATTGGTAAAGGTAACTCTTTTGCATTTACTCCACCTAAATACTTATAAAGAGGTAGGCCTAAAGCTTCTGCTGCTGCTTTTGCAACTGCAAGTGAAACACCTAATATTGCATTTGCTCCAAATCTAGCCTTGTTAGGTGTACCGTCTAACTCTATCATGGCTCTGTCTAGAACAACTTGGTCAAGTGCTTCCATTCCTATCACTAATTCTCTTAACTCTCCATTAACATGGGCAACAGCTTTTAAAACTCCATTTCCTAAATATCTATTTGCATCTTTATCTCTTAATTCAACCGCTTCATAAGCACCTGTTGAAGCACCTGAAGGAACTGCCGCTCTTCCCTTCGCTCCACATTCCAATATAACATCTACTTCAACAGTAGGATTTCCTCTTGAATCTAATATCTCTCTTGCTTTTACTTCTGCTATTCTAGTCATTTTTTCCTCCATTATTTTATATTAATCAAACTCCAAAATAAGTTTTTAGAGTCAATTTTCAATAGTAAACTATAGATTTTTATTTTACAACAATTACTTTCATTGTATTGGCTGTTCCAGCTTTAAATACTTTTTCACCACAAGAAGCCACCATAAGATCACCTGATTTTACACCAAAGATTTCAACAGCTTTTTTTTCTGCAGCTTCAAAAAATTCATCTAAATTTAGCTTTTCTTCTATAACAATTGATTTTACCCCTCTCATTAATATCATTTGATTCGCTGTTCTTTCATTATCAGTTATCGCCAATATATGCGCAGTGGGAAAATATTTTCTTACTGCCCTTGCTGATCTTCCTGTTTTTGTACCTACAATTATAACTCTTGTTCCCATGGCTTCTGAAACATCAACAGTCCCTTTAGCTATTGCTTCTGTTACTGCTTCAATTCCTATACCAAAAGCATTGTAAACTGGAATTAATGGATCTGTTTTTTCTGCAATTCTTGTCATTACTTTCACCGATTCAATTGGATATAATCCTTTAGCGGTTTCTCCAGATAGCATTATAGCATCTGTCCCATCTATTATTGCATTAGCAACATCTGTTGCCTCTGCCCTTGTTGGTCTTGGATTTTTTATCATTGAGTCTAACATCTGTGTTGCTGTTATAACAACCTTAGCTTCCTCATTACATCTTGCAATCATCATTTTTTGTGCAAAAGGAACTTCCTCTACTGGTATCTCTACTCCTAAATCTCCTCTTGCAACCATTATTCCATCTGATAATTCTAAAATTTCTTCAAAATTATCCAAACCTTCTTGATTTTCTATTTTAGAAATTATTTTTATTCCTACTCCACCAAAAGAATCTAAAGTCTTTCTTACTGCTTTCACATCTCCTGCTTTTCTTATAAATGAAGCTGCTACAAAATCTACATTTTGTTCACAACCAAATTTTAAATCTAATATATCTTTTTCAGATAATGCAGGTAAGTTTACAGAGACATTTGGAAGATTAATTCCTTTATTTTCTCCTAAATCTCCACTATTTTTAACAATACACTTTACTTCTTTCCCAACTATCTCTTTTACTTCCATCTCAATAAGTCCATCATCCAATAAAACTATATTTCCTGGAGATAAATCTTTAGATAGTCCTTCATAAGTCACTGCTACTATTTTATTATTACCAATTATAGTTTTATCTGTTGTAAGGGTAAACTCTTGACCAGCGATTAAAGCACAGTCTTTTCCACCTTTTAGCTTTATTGTCCTTATTTCTGGACCTTTAGTATCTAATAAAATTGCTGCTCTTTTTCCTGTTTTTGCAACAACTTCTCTTAAATTTTCAATTCTTACTGCATGCTCTTCATAATTTCCATGAGAAAAATTTAATCTCATAACATTCATCCCTGCATCTAATAAATTTTCAAGTATCTCAGGGGACCCGGTCTTAGGACCAATTGTACATACTATCTTTGTTTTTTTCATTTGATTCACCTCATCTTCTTTTTCTCATTTTAAATCCTTGATTTAAACTTTATTGATAAATCTTCTTTATTTATACTCTCTATTTTATAGTCTATCCTAAACATTCTTTATTGTCAAGATAGTTCATGACTATTTTTTTACCTCTATGGTTCTAATTTTAACCATATTATTTATATTTTCTTATTTCAAATTCAAATAATGTTCCTTCACCTAAAGTTGAGTCCACTCGTATATTCCCCTTTAACTTCCCAAGAGTTTCCTTTACAATTGCTAATCCAAGACCTGTTCCAGGAATATCACTACTCCTAGATATATCAATTCTATAAAACCGATCAAAAATATTTTCAAATTCATTAGGTTTAATTCCTATTCCATTATCTTTTATTCTAAATAAATACGTCATTTCTTTTTCTTTAATATCAATTTCTACTTTTGGATCATTTGATATATTATAAATAAAACCATTTTCCACCAAGTTTTTCACAACCAAAAACAATTTTTCATAATCACAATTCATTTCCAAAGAATTTTCATCTAAGTCAATTTTATAAATTATTTGTCCTCTTTTACTTTTTATAATTCCTTCTAAATGTGAATTTAACTCCATTTTCAGATCTTCTAATTTTATTGTTGAAATTTTAATTTTATTTTTAACTTCTAATCCTGAAATAGTTAAAAAATCTATGACTATATTTTCTAGTTTCTGTACATTTTTTTTTACTATTCTAAAAAAAAGTTCTCTATTTTCCTCATTAGCAGTTTCAATTGCAATTAGATACCCTTTTATATTTGTTAAAGGAGTTTTTAATTCATGCCCCACATCACTAATAAATTTTTTCTGAAAATTTATCATTTTTTTTTCTTTTGAAATATTTTTTACTGTTAAAATATATTGCTTGTTGTCTAATAAATATTTTACACTAACAAATATGTATACATCTAAAGATTGTAGGTATATTTCCTCATCAATATCTATTTTATTTTTTTGGACTTCTTCTAAAATATCAATAATTTCAATATTCTTTATAACTTCAATATATTTCTTTTTTCCATCCTCAAATAAAAATTTCATTGAAAAATTTTTTCTTATAACATTCAATTCCCTATCAAATAATATGATTCCCTCATCTAGAGAATTGATTAAACTACCTAATAATATTTTTTCTCTTTTTAATCTTTTAATATTTTCTAGATTTTTATTTTGCCACTCTTGAATGATTATCCAAAATTTTTGCAACCATAAATCAGTTGATAAATATGTTTCTTTTAACTCTACTCCACTTTCTAAAAATAATCTCATTTTTTCTATTCTTTTTATCTGACTTTTTTTTATATATTTAAAATAAAAAGTTAAAATAACAGTATCTAAAATTATAAAAAATAAAATTTGTAGAAATATAATAATAATAATATCCCGTTGCTGTGAAAAATATTCCACAGAAGTTCTTATAATTATCTCTTGGTTATCAACTTTTTTTATTTTTTTTGCAAAATATGCCATTTTTTTATCAAGAGTTCTACTCCTTCTTAAACTAAATCCATACTCTATAGTTGCTAAATCTTTTATTTCTGGACGATATGAGTGATTTTCCATATTTTTTTCTTTAGTATAATTTTGAGAGTCATATATTACCACCCCTTTTGTATCTAAAATAGTATATCTTGTTGATAACAGTGCTAATAATTCATTGTATTCATCAAATTCTTTTAACATGAGAATTTTTCCAATAATTTGAGTGTCATTTTTTAGTTTTTCTTTAGTTCTCAATAAAATATTATTGTATATATACATTGTATTAAAAAGTGTATATATTATTTCTAAACATATTATTATTATTAAAGTTATTCTCTCTTTGCGTTTAATTTATATCCAACTCCTTTTATTGTTTTAATACAATTTCCTAATTCTCCCATCTTTTCTCTAATTTTTCCAATATAAACATCCACTGTTCTATCACCAACAGAATAATTAGATTCCCACACCATATCCAAAATTTTCTCCCTACTAATTACTATTCCAACATTAATCACCAACATTAGAAGTAAATAAAATTCTTTTTTTGAAAATTCAACCTCTTCATCATCAATTCGTACAGAAAATATATCTTCATCTATCACAAGATTATGAAAGATATATTTTCTGTTTTTAATTTTATTTTTCCCTTTTACTTCTTCATTTATATTATTTTCTATTAATTTTTTTCCACGCGCTACTAATTCTCGAGGATCAAAAGGCTTTTTTAAATAATCATCAGCACCAACTTTAAGTCCTGTTAGTACATCTTCTATTTCTGTTTTAGCTGTTACCATAATTATTTTAGGGGTCCCATAAATTTCTGGCATATCTCTTACTAATTTAGTTATTGCCTCTCCATCTAAATTCGGTAACATTAAATCTAACACAAGCAAGTCAAAATTTTCATTTTTTATTTTTTTTAATCCTTCCATTCCATCACAGGAAAAAGAAACTTCAAACCCTTCTTCTGAAAAGAAATACCCTATAAGGTTTTGAATCTCTTTATCATCTTCTACAATTAATATTTTCAATTTTTCCTCCCTATATCTCCCTTATTTTTATCCTATATTTCTATTCTATTTGTAAAAATGGTATGATATATTTTCTAAGTAATATATCATACCATTTTATTTAATTTTTATAAATATTTTTATTTCACTGGTACAAAGCCTTCATCTGAGACAATTTTTTGCCCTTCTGGACTTAAAGCATACTCAACAATTGTTTTTGTATCTCCAGTTCTATTTTTTGATACATACCAGTATATTTCACGAGCAATTGGATATTTTTTTGATAGAACATTTTCCTTTGTTGCTGAAATACCATCAATATTCAAACTTTTTACTCCGTTATCTACATACCCCATTCCTAAATATCCTATAGCATTTTTATTACTTTGAATCTCCTGTTTTATAGCCTCATTAGAGGGCAAGTACAAAGTTTTTTCATAATATTCCTCAGTTCCTTTGGCTTTCCCTTTTCTTATTATATGATCTTTAAAAAATTCATGAGTCCCAGAAGAAGAATCTCGTGAAAGTACCACTATTTCCCCATCGTTTCCTCCGACTTCTTTCCAATTTTTTATTTCACCACGATATATTTTCCCTAAACTTTCTGATGATAAATTTTTTATACTGTTTTCTTTATTTGTAACAATTGTTATTCCATCATATCCCATTATGACTTCTTCTAACTCTAAACCTTTTTCTTTAGATTTTATTATTTCTGATTCTTTTATATTTCTTGAAGCCATCCCTATATCTGCAGTGCCATTTAAAAGAGAAGAAATTCCAACTCCTGAACCACCGCCTGTAACAGCAATTCTAGCTTTTTTGTTCTTCTCCATATATTTTTCAGCAATATACTGGGAAATACTTAATAAAGTATCTGAACCTTTTACTTGTACCATTTTATTTGCATATATTCTTTGATTTCCTAATCCTACCATTAATATAGCACCCATTAATAATAATTTTTTCATTTTTACCTCCATTAGTTTTATAATTACTTCACATTAAATTTAACATTTTTGTGTGAATAAATTATAAAATTAATGTAAAATTAATATAAATTTTTTTTACATTAATTTTACATTCCCTTTATACATCCTTTACAAATATATTTTATAATTGTTTTAGAACTTATCTTACATTTCAATCTGTTATTTTAAGGAGGACATTATTAATGCGTAATTTTCTAAATATTTTTATGAAATATTTCAATTTTTTTATAGGAATTTTAAATGTTTTAATTATTTTTTTAATTGTTTTATTTTTATTTAAAAATGGACTTAGTTTTTTTAAAGAATATTCAATTGTTAGATTTTTAATTGGATTTGAATGGATTTCACTTTCAAATAAATATGGGCTGTTACCATTACTTGTGGGTTCTCTTTGGACTTCCTTAATAGCAATAGCTGTTGCAGTACCTCTTTCTCTAATTGTGGCAATTTATATTGCTGAATATTCTTCACCTAAAATTCAAACTTTTCTTAAAATAACAATAGAAATTATGGCAGCAATACCATCTGTAGTTTTAGGATTTATTGGACTCTATGTCCTCTCTGGTCCTTTAAAAACATTTTTTAATCTTAATACAGGATTAACTGCTCTTACTGGTGGACTTATGCTAGCTTTTATGAGTATTCCAACTATTGTTAGTATTACTGATGATGCCCTTCGCTCTCTTGACCCTTCTTATAAAGAAGCTGCATTTGCATTAGGAGGGAATAAATTGGAAACTATTTTTAAAATTCTTCTTCCAGCTAGCTTTTCAGGTATTTTTGCAGGAATAATGTTAGGATTTGGAAGAATAATTGGTGAAACTATGACTGTTCTTATGGTAACAGGTAACTCTCCAATTATGGCTACATCTCCTCTATCTTCAGTTAGAACATTAACGGCTACAATTGCTAGTGAAATGGGGGAGGTTGTCCAAGGTGGTACACACTATCATGCTCTTTTTGCAATCGGAATAATTCTTTTTCTTATAAGTTTTATTACAAACAGTACAGGAGAATATTTTATAACAAAATCTAAAAAAAATATGGGAAGATAAGGGGAAATAATGAATATTTTAAAAGGAAAATCTGGAAAAACAATTGAGTTTTTTATCTTTGCTATAACTATAGCTTCTATTATTCCAATTTTTACAATTATACTCTATATTATTTTTAAAGGACTTCCCACTATCACATGGGAATTTTTAACAGAAATTCCTAAAAAAGGAATGAGAGCTGGCGGTATTTTTCCTGCTATAGTCGGTACTTTTTATCTTACCCTAGGAACTATTGCAATTTCGGTTCCTTTCGGAATTTTTACTGGAATATATCTTGTAGAATATGCCAAAGATAGTTTCTTAACTCGACTTATTAATTTATCTATTATTAATCTTGCAGGTATTCCTAGTATTATTTATGGATTATTCGGTATGTCTCTTTTTGTCATTCATTTAAAACTTGGAGTCTCTATTCTTTCAGGTTCTTTAACTTTAGGAATTATGTGTCTACCCGTGATAATAGCTTCTACCCGTGAAGCTCTCTTAAATATTCCTATCTCCCTTCGTGAGTCTTCTTTAGCTCTTGGAGCTACAAAATGGGAAACAATTTCAAAAATTATTCTTCCCAGTGCAACACCTGGAATTTTAACTGGAATAATTCTTAGTATATCTCGTGCTGCTGGAGAAACTGCTCCTATTATGTTTACTGCTGTAGCTTTTTATCTTCCTTTCTTACCTGAAACAATTTGGGATCAAGTTATGGCTTTACCATATCACTTATATGCAATTTCAACACAAGTACCTAATATGCCCAAGTCTAATATGGAAGGAACTCTTTTTATTCTTGTTAGTATCACTGTTGGGTTCAATTTAGTAGGAGCTTTTATTAGAAGAAGTTTTAAAAATAAAATTTAAATATTATTGGAGGAAAACATTATGAATAAAGATTCAACCCCTACATTTTCTAGAATAAAAGTTGAAAACTTCAATTTTTATTATGGTAAATTTCATGCCTTAAAAAATATCAATATGGAAATAAAAAAGAATACTGTTACTGCTCTTATTGGTCCTTCTGGATGCGGTAAATCTACATTTTTGCGTTCAATCAATAGAATGAACGATTTGATTACAAGTTCTCTTTATAAAGGAAAAATAATTTTAGACAACCAGAATGTTTTTGATAATAACCATGATATTATTTCACTTAGAACAAAAGTTGGAATGGTATTTCAAAAACCAAACCCTTTTCCAAAAACTATTTATTCTAACTTAACTTTTGCTCCAAAACTCCATGGTATCCGAGATAAAAGACAGCTCGATTCTATTGTTGAAAGTTCTCTTAAAGCTGTTGCTCTTTGGGATGAAGTTAAAGATAAATTACACCAATCTGCATTATCTCTCTCAGGAGGGCAACAGCAACGTCTTTGTATTGCAAGAGCTATATCTATCAATCCTGAAATTTTACTTATGGATGAACCCACATCTGCACTAGATCCTATTTCTACTGCTAAGATAGAAGAATTAATTAGAGAATTGCAAAAAAAATATACAATTATTATTGTTACCCACAATATGCAGCAGGCTAGTCGAATTTCTGACTACACTGGATTCTTTTTTCAAGGAGAAATTATTGAATTTGATAAGACTGAACTCATATTTACAACACCAAAAAATAAAAAAACAGAAGACTATATCACTGGAAAATTTGGATAATCTGAATTAGAATATATAATCTAAATAAAAAGGAGTTTCTTTATGAAAAATTTAGAACAACGATTAGAAAAAATTGATATGCAATTTCTAGCAATGGTAAAAAATGTAGAACGATTTTTAGAAATAAATATATTAGTATTAACCTCTCAAAAATTTAATACTAATAACATTTCAATTAGTAAAAATATAGAAGACAATATAAATCAACTTGATCTTTCAATAAGAGAAGATAGTATTATTACTATGGCAAGATTTCAACCAGCTGCTTATCATCTTAGAAAACTTGTTATGATTACTGATAGCTCTCGACTTCTGGAACGTATGGGGGACCTTCTTAAAGCAAATTTAATTCTTATAAATTCAATTTTGGAACAGTTACCACCTAATCTATTTGAACAACTTATTCCACTTACATTAAAAATTAAACATATTTTTTCCTTATATATAAAAGGAGTTATAGATAAAGATACCATTCTACTCTACTCTCTTATTGAATTAGATTTAGAAATTGACTTAATTGTTAACAATAATTTTAAATTTTATATAAACTATATGCAAGAAAACCCTTCATTAATAGAAATAGTCTCTACACTTTTATTTATCAATAAAAAATTTGAAAGATTTTCCGACCATATTATACATTTAACAAAAGACTCTATTTATGCTATTGATGGTAGTAATCTTAGAAAAGAAGAATTATTAAAAAATATTGATTGATTATAATTTTATATATAAAAAAGTAGCTCTGCAGAATAGACTGTTTTAGCTACTTTTTTATACTATATTTTTATTACTTAAAAATTTCACCAGCTTCCAGATACCAAAGCAATAAATCCATTTCATCCATGGGAATCTTTACTTCTTCACAAAATATTTTTAATTTTTTTTCTATTTCAAGATATGCCTTTGGAGAAATAGTTTTAGGAATCTCCTCTATAATCTCAAGTCTTACCAAATTTTTTAAAATATGTCTATCTAGAATTGCTACTTCACTTCCAAATCCAACATTTCTTAAAAAATGTCCTGCCTCTTTATAGGCCATTCCTTTAATATTTTTTACTATCCACTCTCTCTTCTCATGAGTTGTTCCTATTGAAGAAAAAAAACTTTTTGTCATAATTTTACCTTTTTCATTCTTCATTTGCTCTCTCAACTCAACAAGATACTTTGCTTTGTTATTTTTAAATCTTACAATATTTAAAAACTCTGAGATTTGTTCCCAATCCCCTGAAAGAAGAACACCATTTTCTCTTAATGTTGTAATAGCAGCCCAAGCATTTTTAGCTTTGGATTGAGGTGTCAAAATACAAAAAGATAATTCTGCATGAATATCTTCTTCATTTCCTGTATTCCAAACATTTCTAAAAAATTCTAATCTCTCTTTTATCTCTTTTTTCTTTTCCTTATATACTTTTTCTATTTCAAAAAAATAATCATTCTTAGAGTTTGAATCCATAAGGCAACAACTCTCCCATATTCATAATTTTATAATCATTTTTTAAATTCCCTAAAATTATTATCGTATTTTCATCAGCAAATTCTGATATAACTTGTCTACAAGCTCCGCAAGGACTAATTGGTTGTGTTGTATCTCCAACTACAGCTATCATTTTTATTTTTTTTAAGCCTTGAGAAACTGCTGAAAAAATTGCTGTTCTCTCTCCACAATTAGAAAGTCCATAAGAAGCATTCTCAATATTAGCTCCTAAATAGTGATTATTGTCTTGATCAACGACAACAGCCCCAACTTTAAAATTAGAATATGGAGAGTAAGAGCCCTCTCTTGCTACAATCGCTTCCTCTAATAACTTTAATATCTCTTCTTTTTTCATAAACAGCTCCCTTCTTCTATTCTTACTCTATCTTATCACTTACGATAAAGCTGTTTCTAAGGCTAGTTCTACCATTTCCTTCAAAGTAGTTTGTCTTTCTTCTGCTGTTGTAGCTGCTTTTGTTACCAAACAATCTGATATTGTTAAAATTGTTAAAGCATTTACTCCATGTTTAGCAGCAACAGTATATAATCCCGATGTTTCCATCTCTACACACATTACACCGTACTCAGCCCATTTTTTATAATCATCAAAATTATCTGAATAGAATTCATCAGCAGTTAAAATATTTCCAGCTTTTATATTAATTCCTTTTTTTTCTGCAGCTACAATAGCTTTTTTTAATAATTCAAAAGAAGCTGTAGGTGCATAATCTGCTCCGCCAAACTCAAGTCTATTTACTCCTGACGTACTTGAACTTGCCATACCTATAACTACATCCCTAATTTTAACATCTTCTCTATAAGAACCTGCTGTTCCTACTCTTATTAAATTTTTACACCCAAATTCTGTAATTAATTCTGTTGCATAAATTGAAATTGATGGAACTCCCATTCCTGAACCTTGAACAGATACTTTCTTTCCTTTATAAGTTCCTGTAAATCCATACATACCTCTTACATCATTATACATTACAACATCTTCTAAAAATGTTTCTGCTATCCATTTTGCTCTTAAAGGATCCCCAGGCATTAAAACTGTCTCTGCTATATCCCCTTTTTTTGCTCTTATATGTATACTCATTTTCATTCCTCCATCTTTTTTTTATTTTAATATTATCTTATTTATTCTCTATATCCAATTTAAATAATTTCTTTTGCAAAACTTCCTGACAACTCTGTTTTTCCCAATAGAAGCTCCTCTATTGTACTTGCTATATCTGCAAAACTCTTTCTTGTCCCTAAATTTATTCCTGATTTTAATTTTTTACCATATGCAAGTACAGGAATATATTCCCTTGTATGATCACTTCCTTTATAGGTAGGATCACAACCATGATCTGCAGTTATTATAAGTAATTCATTTTCTTTTAAATTTTCTAAAATTTCTGGAACAAAAGAATCAAATTCTTCCAATGCTTTTTTATAACCTTCAGGATCTCTTCTATGTCCATATTTCATATCAAAATCTACTAAATTGGTAAAAATTAATCCTTTGCTATCTTCTTTCAAAGCAACAATTGTTTTTTTAATCCCTTCTAAATTATCTACATTACTTTTTCGGTTATCACTAATTCCAACACCAGCAAAAATATCACTTGTTTTACCAATTCCAATTACTTCTAAATTCGCACTTATAATTCTATCTAACATAGATTCCATTGGAGGTAATACTGAATAATCATGACGATTAGGAGTTCTTTTAAAACTTCCTTTTTCTGCTCCTAAATATGGTCTTGCAATGACTCTTGCAACTGGAGAGTACTCTTTACAAATTTCAAGTACTGTTTCACAAGCCGAATATAATTCTTCTAAGGGTATTATTTCTTCATGAGCTGCAATTTGTAGAACAGGATCTGCTGAAGTATAAATAATCCAAGCACCTGTTTTCATCTGTTCCTCACCATATACATCTAGTACTTCTGTCCCTGAATAAGGTTTATTACATAGAACTTTTCTTCCTGTTTTCTCTTGGATTTTTTTTATTACAATTTCAGAAAATCCATTTGCATATGTTGGAAATCCTTTCTCTGGAATCATACCTGCAATTTCCCAATGTCCTGTCGTTGTATCTTTTCCTATTGCTTTTTCTTGTGCTTTTCCGTAATTACCTATGGCATTCTCTATTTTTTTAACACCTAATATTTCTATTATATTTCCTAGACCCATTTTTTCCATATTTGGAAGATGGATTCCACCAGTTGTAAGTGCAATATTTCCTAAAGTATTACTCCCTACATCACCATACATGGCAGCATCAGGACTTTCTCCTACTCCTAAACTATCTAATACTATTATTGTGGCTCTCTCTATTTTTTGCATATTTCCTCCTTCCATCCAAGGTTAATTAAAAATTATATTTTTCTTAATATTCTCCTTCTTTCATCTCCCCAACAGTTACTAGCTGGACACCTGAAGAAGTTCCTAATCTTGTTGCACCAGCACTTATAAATTCCAAGGCTGTTGCAACATTTTTTACACCACCTGCTGCTTTTATTTCAATTTTATCTTTTACAATTTCTTTCATAAGTTTTAAATCTTCTAATGTTGCACCGCCAGTTCCAAATCCAGTAGAAGTTTTTATAAAATCTGCTCCTGATCTAAGAACAATTTCTGTCATTGCTATTTTTTCATCATTTGTTAAGTAACAATTTTCAATTATTACTTTCAAAATATTTTTTCCAATGGATTTCTTTATATCTCTAATTTCTTCCTCAACTTCTATATACTTTCCAGATTTTAAAAAGCCAATATTAATAACCATATCAATCTCTGTTGCTCCATCTTTTATGCACTGAACAGCTTCAAATATTTTTGCTTCTTTACTCATGGCTCCCAAAGGAAAACCTATTACACTACAAACTTTTACATCACTACCTTTCAACTCTTCACTTGCCAATTTCACATATGAACTATTTATACAAACTGAATAGAATCCATTTTCTTTAGCCTCTGTACAAAGTTTTTTTATATCTATTTCTGTTGCCGTAGCTTTTAGTATTGTATGATCAATATATTTATTTATTTTCATAATTTTTTATTCTCCTTCTATTATTGCAAATATAATAGGGTTTTTCTCTATCTTTATTTCAGAGTATTCTATAGCATTTTCAACAATATCAATAATATTTTGGGTCAAATTATTTTTATGATAAATTTCTAATAAAACATCATCTTTTTTGACATAATCTCCTACTTTTACTTTCATAATTAGACCAACAGAATGGTCTATAATATCATCTTTTTTACTTCTACCTGCTCCTAGCATCATTGCAACCTTTCCAATTTCATCAGCCAATATTTTACTAATATATCCTGTTTTTTTTGCATGATACTGCATTATTTCAGGAGCTATCTCAAATAAAGAATAATCATCGCATATTTTCGGGTCACCTCCACTCTCTTTTATAAAGTTTTTTAAATATTGAAGTGCTTTTCCTGACTCTAATATTTCTATAACTTTTCTTTTTCCTTCCTCCATAGTTACTACATCTCCTTTCATTTTCAGAGCTTGAGCACTTATAGTTATTACTAAATCTTGAAATTCTTTAGGACCTCTCCCTTTTACTGTTTCAATAGCCTCTATTACTTCTAAAGAATTACCAACTGCATTTCCCAAAGGTTCATCCATATTTGTTAGCATACAAGCTATTTTTCTATCAAATTGCTTTCCTAATTTATACATTGTTTCAGCTAATTTTTTAGCCTCTTCATAATTTTTCATAAATGCTCCCGTTCCAACTTTTACATCAAGAATGATTGCATCTGCATAAACTGCTAATTTTTTACTCATAATTGAACTGGCTATTAGAGGTATACTAGATACTGTTGCAGTTACATCTCTAAGAGAATAAAGTTTTTTATCCAAAGGGACAATTTTATCTGAATACCCCATTATCCCAATTCCTGTTTCAGTTACTAATTTTATTAATTCTTCTTTTGTTTCAGAAAATTTAAATCCCTTTATAGACTCAAATTTATCTATTGTTCCCCCTGTATGTCCAAGACCTTTTCCAGAAAGTTTTGCTGTGCCCATACCAAGAGCAGCCAATATTGGAGCAAGAGCAATCGTTGTTTTATCCCCAACTCCACCTGTTGAATGCTTATCTACCAAAAATTTATGTGTTCCTGAAAATTCTACAACATCTCCAGAATTTATCATCTCAGTTGTAAAATATTTTAATTCTTCCTCTGTCATCCCTTGAAAATAAACACTCATTAGAAACGCTGAAATTTGATAGTCTGGAATATTTCCCTTTAAATATTCTTCTAATAAAAATTTTATTTCTTCACTACCTAAAACCTTTCCATCACGTTTTTTTTCTATTATATCAACGGCCCTCATCCTATACCTCCCAAAAAAGGGTATGACTAATTAACTCTAGCCTCACCCTTTTCTTTTTTTACATCTATTTTTATTGTATTACTATTTCACCAGATTTAATTTTTTCTTTTATTTCAGCTAATTTTTTCAAATTAGTTTCTCCAATTATTTCTTTTGTGAAAAGAAATTCAGTTGTTCCTACTCCATTTTCTTTTACTCCATACTCATGTGTTCCTACTTTAAATTCACCTTTTGATAAATCTCTTATTGTTTCTAAGACTACTACATCAATATTCTTTATCATAGAAGTTAATACCACTCCTTCAGCTATTCCATCTTGGTCAGAGTCTACACCTATTGCATAAACACCTTTATCTTTTGCTGCTTCTATAACACCAATTCCTGATGCTCCTGATGCATGATAAAGTACATCTGAACCAGCTTTAATCTGAGATAATGCCCCTTCTTTAGCCTTTACTGGATCATTAAATGGATTCTGTCCACCTATATAAAGTGATAATACCTTTGCATTTGGCTTAATATAATTTACACCTTGAGTATATCCGTTCAAAAATCTTTTTATTAATGGTAATTCCATACCACCAACAAAACTCACTACATCAGTTTTTGTCATCATTCCAGCCACTGCTCCTACAAGGAATGAACCTTCAGCTTCTTTAAATAAAATATTTTTTACATTTCCTTCTTTTACAACATCATCAATCATAAGAAACTTAATATTTGGATAATCTTTTGCTACCTTAGCAGCTGCATCCCTCATTTGGAAACCTGTTGCAATTATTAAATCATAATTTGCTTCTGCATATTCTCTTAAAAACTGTTCATCTTCTGCTGAACTTTGAGGTTCTACATATTTAAAATTAATTCCTAACTCTTCTTTTGCCAACTCTAAACCTTTATAAGCAGCATCATTAAATGATTTATCTCCTAAGCCACCAGTAGACATAACTATACCAACTTTCATTTTTGAAACAGTCGTTTTATCTTCTACCTTAGCCTCTTTTGCTTCTCCACAACCATTTAATACTAAAGTTGTTAAGACTATTAATCCTAAAAACAATTTTTTCATTAATTTCCTCCTAAGTTTTATGTTAATACAATTTTAACATATTAATCTAAATAAAACAACTCTTGAGATAATTTTATAGCCATTTTTCCGATTTTTTTATATAAATTTGACTCCTCTATCTAAAAAATTATAAACTAAAAATATTTATACTAATTATTTTAAAAATTTTATTTATTCATTAATTATTTTATGATATACTTATTTGGACAGTCTTTGTGAAAATAGAATTTTTTCACAAAGACACACTCTGCAAGGAGCTAAAATTGCTACCGTCATCTAAGGGTCTGCTTATTCTACGTTTAAGAAAATTATAACAACATTTTAATATCATCTTAATTACTTATATTTTAAATTAGTGTTCTGAAAATATTTTTATTTATATAAATAATATTAATTAAATTTGGAGGTTAGTTGTCGTGTTAAAAGAACTCTTGCTCATTCTAGGTATTACATATTTAGGAAATTTTTTAAGTCCATTTTCTCCAATCCCTCTTCCTGGTGCAGTAATCGGTCTCGTTATATTATTTCTTCTTCTTTTAAAAAAAATTATACTCATCACTGATATTGAAGAGACTACAAATTCCATGCTTAGCCATCTATCTTTTATTTTTTTACCAGCTGGAGTTGGTCTAATTGATACTCTTGGAGAAGTCAGTCACATTTGGATTAAATTACTTTTTCTAATAATTTCTACAACTCTTATCACCCTTGTAACTACAGGAGTTACAGTCCAATATATTATAAGAAAAAAAGCTGAAAAGGAGATTTCATGAGTCCATTATTATCTATTTGTATAACTCTTATTGCATTTCAAATTGGGATTTGGATATATAAAAAAACAAATTTTGTACTTTTTAATCCATTAGTCGTAGCGTTAATTATTATCATTACTATACTATCTATCTTTAAAATACCTGTTAAAGAATATAATAAAGGTGGAGATATGATATTTTTTTTCTTAGCTCCTGCAACTGTTCTTTTAGCAGTTCCTTTATATAAACAACGTGAAACCCTTAAAAAAAATTTGATACCTATTTTAACAGGTATCACTGTTGGTTCTTTCGCTGCTGTTTTTTCTGTTCTTTTTCTTTCTAAATCTCTTGGTCTCAGTAAAGAATTAATACAATCTTTATTGTCAAAATCAATTACAACAGCTATTGGTATTGAGATTACTAAGGAATTAGGTGGAAACTCTTCTATAACGGTTGCAGCAATAGTTCTTACGGGTATAGTAGGAGGGACATTGGGTCCTATAACTCTTAAATTATTTGGAGTTAAAGAAAAAATAGCTGTTGGTCTTGCTATGGGCACTGCAAGTCATGCCATAGGTACTTCAAAAGCTGTTGAATTAGGTGAAGTTGAAGGAGCAATGAGTGGACTTGCAATTGGAATAGCAGGAATTTTTACAGTTTTTATAGTTCCTCTTGCCATATACTTTCTCTAAAATTTTTATTAGTCTAATTATGCCAACACTTTTAACTTACAGTGTTGGCATGGGTGCTTCATAGCAACCAACCTTATAATAATTATACCATTCTTGGATACTTTTTTCTGAAGTAATATTTAATGCTAGTAACACTTCCTTTGTAAATTCTAAGGCTGCTGTACCATTGGCAGTAACAATATTATTATCCCTTATTGCTTGCTCTCTTCTAAAGTTTTTTTCTCCTGTATATTGTTTTCCACCCCATTGCTTTAGGTCATCTAAATCGTTAGCAGTATGTTTTATATGATTTAAAATTCCCATTGTTCCAAGAAAACCAGAAGCACCACAAATAGAACCTAGTACTCTTTTCTTATCTAGAGCAACTTGAATCAATGGTTTTATCTGATTTGCCCCTTCTGTTCTCCATGACATTCCACCTATCAAAATTAATCCTTCAAAATCCATTGGCGCTGATTCAATATCATAGTCTGGAAGAACTGTAAATCCACCTAATGACTGGATACTTTTTTTGGTTAAAGAAACAGTTTTAATAGAATATTCATCTTTCCCTAAATAAAGTAATAGTGACGACAAATATCCCACTTCCCAATCAGAATATTTATCTAAAATAACAAAAAGCACAAGTTTTTTCATAATATACCTCCCTTCAATAATCTTACATAATTAGTATTCTCAAAAATATAAATAATTTTTTACTCTTTTTCATCAACACTTGCTTTTAATCTTTTTAACCCATTCTTTATAGCTTTACTTTTAAATTTACTAATACCTTTAATTTCAGACATCTCATCTTCTTTTCCTTCTTGAAGAGCTATCAAATTTTCATAAATACTTACAAGTTTTTCAATATCTTTTTTATTTAATTTACTTATTTTTCCTAAAATTCTATATCCTTTAGGTACAACTTTATCATCTAAGTTTACAATATTTTTTCCATGCCCTAATATTCCTGCAAATCTTTCTAACTCTAGTAATTCTGAGTCACTTAGTTTTCCCAACTCTTCATTTATATTTCTTATATCAAGTATTTCTTTCTCATCATTATAGTAATCTTTTATAAAATCTATTTTTACTTCTTTTATATTAAGAAGTAATTCTTGCATTTGAAGAGAAATTAATCTACCTTCTATCCCTAATTCTATTACATAATTTTTCAACTCTTTTTTTATTCTATAAACCATTTCATATCTTTGAGCAACTGAAGCTACTTCTCTTATTGTCACTAAATCATCTAATTCTAAAACAGTTAAATTATTCAATTCTTTATCTAAAACACTACAATATTTAGCCAGTGTCTCTAAAGCTTGAGTTCCTTGCTCTATGACAACAGAAATATTTTTAAGCCTATATTTTTCACTTCCTTTATATAAAGTAACCGATTTTTTTCTCTCAGAAATTGCGATTACTAATTGTCTCGTTTGAACTGCCATTCTTTCAGCAGTTCTATGTCTAATACCACTTTCATTAGTGTTAAATGATCTATCAGGATGTAAATGAACATTAGCATAATATATTTTTTCAATGTTTTCATCTATTATTATAGCTCCATCCATTTTTGAAAGTTCATATATTTTTTCTGGAGTATAATCACAATCAATATAGAAACCACCATCTATCATTTTTTTTATCTCTTCATTTATTCCAACAACTATAAGCCCACCACGACCAGCTTCTAATATACTAAATATTCCTTCTCTTAAAGTGGTTCCAGGTGTCACTTTTGATATTATTTCTAATATTTTTTCTGTTACCATATTATTCTACCATCCTTTCTATTACTTCTTCTAGATTTTTCAAGTAAATCAATTTTAGCTTATAACTATTCTTCTCTATCTCTTTTTTATTAGAAATTGGAACATAAACTCCTTTAAAACCTAATTTTTCTAATTCTCTAAGTCTTTTGTCTATGAAAAATACTTTTCTAATTTCACCACGAAGTCCTAGTTCTCCAATTGCTGCTATTTTTTGACTTATGGGAATCCCTCTATACATAGATAATATTGATATTACAACACCTAAATCTCCAGCTGGATCTTTTATAGTTATTCCACCTGGTACATTTACAAATAAATCTTTCATTCCTAGATTCATTTTCCCAATTTTCTCTCCAATAGCAGTTAATATTTGAATTCTATTCCTATCATAGCCCTGAACTATTCTTTTGGGAATCCCTATATTCATATCTGTAATTAAAGCTTGAATTTCTAATAAAAAAACTTTTGTTCCTTCCAGAATTGGGACTACCATACTCCCTATATTCTTTTCTTCTCTTTCACTCAAAAAAAATTCAGATGAATTTTTAACTTCTCTCAAACCAGCTTCTTCCATACTAAAAACTGCTAGTTCATTAGTTGAGCCGAATCTATTTTTACTACTTCTTAGTATTCTATAAAATAATCCTTCTTCCCCTTCAAAACTAAAAACTGCATCTACAATATGTTCCAACAATTTGGGACCTGCAAGTTTTCCTTCTTTTGTAATATGTCCAACAATAAAAAAAGGGATATTTAAACTTTTAGCTAACTCAACTATCTTCATTGTACATTCTTTAATTTGAGTTGGTGTTCCTGGCATGGAATCATAAGTAGAATTATATATTGTTTGTATGGAATCTATTACAACAACTTTTGGTTTCTTTAAACTTATATATTCATAAATATTAGTCATATCAGTTTCAGACATTAAAAATATATTATCATGTGTTACACCTAATCTTTTTCCTCTATTTTTTATTTGCATAGGAGACTCTTCACCTGATATATATAAAACATCACCGTATTTAGTATATTCTCCAATTAGTTGAAGTAATAATGTTGACTTTCCTATTCCTGGATTTCCCGTAATCAAAACAACTTCCCCTTTCACAAGTCCACCACCTAAAAGACGGTCAAACTCGCTAATTTCAGTAGTATATCTAAAGTTTTCTTCAATTATTACATCTTGAAAAGAAAATACTTTTTTACTACTTTCATTTATATTGGTAAGTTTTTTATTTATATTACTAGTACTTGTGCCACTTTTTATTTCTACCTCTTCAACAAAACTTCCCCATTCACCACATTCAGAGCATTTTCCCATCCATTTTAAAGTTCTATAACCACACTCTCCACAAATATAAAAGCTCTTATTTTTAGCCATTTTACCACCTATTTTTTAGTTTGTAGTTTCTCTAAAATTTTATTTTCTATACTTGAGTCTACATATTTTTCTAATTTTCCACCATTTAATGCAATTTCTCGTACCATTGTAGAGCTTATATACATTTGCTCTCTTGAGGCAGGTAAAAAAACAGTTTCTATTTCACCACCTGATAAATCTTTATTTACAAGAGCCATTCCCAACTCATACTCATAGTCACTTACTGCTCTTAACCCTCTTATTATCAAATTACATTTATTTTTTTTCATAAAATCAACAAGTAACCCTTCATAATTTTCTACTTGAATAGATTTTTTTTCTTGAAAAATTTTTTTTATCATCTCTGTTCGCTCTACCAAAGAGAACATATATTTTTTATTAGGATTATTTAAAACTAAAATAATAAGCTTATCTACAAGTCCTTTTGACCTTTCTAATATTTCAATATGACCTTTTGTAAGAGGATCAAAACTTCCAGAATACACTCCTATTTTCATTTTTCCTCCATAGAATTTAAAATATTTTTTCTTGTATACCTCTTCCCATTTATTAAAAACTCATCTAATCTTAGGTTATTATCTATTTTAATTCTTAACTCTTTTAATCTAATTTTGTTTATTCCCTTTATTCCAACTATTTTAGATATATTTTTTTCATTAGCAATCACTTCTAAAATCTCTAATTTTTTACTATTAATTTTTTTTAAAAATTCATAATAAATTTCTCCCTCCAACAGTTCACGAAAGGCAGGATGAAAAGGTCCAGCTACTATTATCCCCTCTTTTCTAAGGTCTTCCGATGGTTGAAGTCCTACTCTTATTATTTCAATATCTTCAGTTTCAATCATGGAATATATTTTTGTTCCTATTTTAACACTCTCTTCTAGTGTTAATGGAGTATATGTTCCATCTCTGTACATTTCCTCCATTTTAGTATCTTTCAAGACTAAAGCAGGATATATTCTCACCATATCAGGTTTTAAGTTAATTGTTTTTTTTGCTGTTTCATATTCTATCTCTGAATTTGAACCTGGTAACCCTATCATTAATTGAATTCCCAACTTAATATTATTTTTTTTTATTAATTTACTAGCATTCTCAACTTCTTCCACTAAATAATTTCTTTCAGTTAAATCTAATACTTTTTGATTCAACGATTGCACGCCCAGCTCAATTACTTTTACACCATAATATTTCAACTGATCTAAAATATCCTGATTTATAGAATCTGGTCGTGTCGATATCCTAATTCCATTTATTTTTTTTGAGTCTATAAATGGTTTTACAATTTTCAAATATTCATTTTGTAATTCAAAAGATATTCCTGTAAATGTTCCACCAAAAAAGGCAACCTCTTTATGCCCTGTCTCTGGAAGAAATTCTAAATATTCTTCAATTATTTTTTTTACTTCTTTAGGAGTTATATCAGTTTCTATTCCATTTATTTTTTCTTGATTACAAAATACACAAGAATTTGGACACCCTATATGATTAATAAAAATTGGGATATTATAGTGTTTCATTTATAACCCCATTTTTTTTATAATTTCTCTAGCTGCTGCTTGTTCTGCTAATTTTTTATTGCTACCTACTCCATGTCCTTTAATATCTGTACCTATCTCAACGTTAATTCTAAATTCTTTCTTATGATCTGGCCCACTTTCATCTACAACAGTATATTTAGGTACCACCTTATATTCTTTCTGTGTATATTCTTGTAATATTGTTTTATAATCCAATATTTCTTCAACAGTTTCAGCATTATCTATCCAATATGTCATGTATTTTAAAGCTATCTCTTTCGTAGACTCAAAATTTGAGTCTAGATAAATAGCACCTAATAAGGATTCAAAAACATCACCTAATATTGAACTTCTTCCTCTTCCACCAGTAATCTCTTCCCCTTTACTCATAAGAAGATATTCTCCCAACTCTAATTTTCTAGATATTTTAACTAATACAGGCTCACTTACAACCATTGCTTTTATTTTAGCAAGTTCACCCTCTGCAGAACTAGGGAGTTTTTTATATAAATATTCTGTTACAACAAGATCTAAAACTGCATCTCCCAATAACTCCATTCTTTCATTACTGATATCCTTATACTTTTTATGCTCATTCCCAAAAGATCTATGGATCAAGGCTGTTTTTAGAAGATTTCTATCTTTGAACACATAACCAATTTTTTTTTCTAATCCTTCTAAATTATTGTTCATCGTATCCATTCTCCTCTATTACACATATTTTCTTAATACAATAACACCATTATGTCCTCCAAAACCAAGTGAAGTTGATATTCCAACATTAATATCTTTTTTTATCATTTTATTTGGAACATAATTTAAGTCACACTCTGAATCTGCTAAAACATAGTTTATTGTTGGTGGAGCAATTCCGTCTCTTATTGCTAATGATAATATTGCTGCCTCTATTCCTCCTGCACCGCCTAAACAATGTCCTGTTCCACCTTTAGTAGAAGATACTAAGATGTTTTTAGCATGTTCTCCAAAAACTGTTTTTATTGCAGCAGTTTCATTCTTATCATTGGCTGGTGTAGAAGTTCCATGTGCATTAATATAATCAACTTTATTTAAATCTAACTTTGCTTCTTCCAGTGCGATTTTCATTGCCCTTACAGCTCCTGTTCCACCTTCAACTGGTGATGTTATATGATAAGCATCACAAGTCTCTCCATATCCTACTATTTCTGCATATATTTTAGCTCCACGTTGCTTAGCAGTTTCTAATTCTTCTAATATTAAAACTCCTGCTCCTTCTCCCATAACAAACCCATCTCTATCTGCTGTAAAAGGTCTTGAAGCCGTCTTTGGGCTATCATTTCTTGTTGATAATGCTTTCATTCCTGCAAAAGCATTTAGTGCAAATGGAGTTATTGAGGCTTCTGTTCCACCAACTATCATAGCTTTGGCTCTTCCACTTTTTATAATTTCAAAACCGTCTCCTATAGCATGTGTTCCTGCTGAACAAGCAGTGTTAACAGACTTATTAGGTCCCTGTGCACCATAATAAATTGCAACATTACCTGAAGCCATATTACCTATCATTGCTGGGATTGTAAAAGGTGACATTCTTGTAAAACCTTTCACAGTCATATTTGTATACTGCTCTTCAAAAATTTCTATTCCGCCTATCCCTGTTCCGATTATTACACCTGTTGTCTCTTTATTAGAATCATTTATTATAAAGTTTGAATCTTCTAATGCCATTTTTGTTACTGCTATGGCAAATTGTGTATTTCTAGCTAATTTTTTAACTTCTTTTTTTTCTATGCCATAATTAGTTGGATCAAAGTCTTTAACTTCAGCACCAATTTTAACAGGCATTTCTGTTGTATCAAAAACTTTTATATAGTCAACTCCTGTTTCACCGTTATTTAGTCTTGTCCAAGTTTCTTCTGCAGTATTCCCTAAAGAAGTTACCATTCCTATTCCTGTTATTACTACTCTTTTTTCTTTATTATCTTCTATTTTATAATTCATATTTTCCTCCATAATTTTTTTATTTTAATACTCTTTACTATGTTTATTAAATTAATAGATACAAATAAAGGGGTATAAAAATACCCCTTCTTTCTACCTATTATTTAGACTCAATATAAGTTACAACATCTTTTACTGTTTTAATTTTTTCTGCATCTGCGTCTGGTATTTCTACGTCAAACTCTTCTTCAAAAGCCATTATTAATTCAACAGTATCTAATGAATCTGCACCTAAATCTTCAACGAAATTTGCTTCTAATACTACTTGCTCAGGTTCAACACCTAATTGCTCTACCACTATTTCTTTAATTTTTTCTAACATATTTCCTCCTATTATCTACTTTTATTTTAATACTAGTACTTTTATTAAATTGTACTCTTCTATTTTACAACAAATTTTCAAAATCTTCAAGCTTTTCTATATTTTTCACTTCTATTTCTTTATCTATTTTTTTTATTAATCCAGACAAAACTTTCCCTGGCCCTATTTCATATATTTTTTTTACTCCTAATTGTTTTAATTTTTCTATTGTTTCAACCCATCGAACAACTCCAAAACTTTGAAGATATAACTCTTCTTCTAAACCTTGTGAATTTACAATCTCTTTAGCACTAGTATTCCCAATCACTGGAATTAATGATTCTTTAAATTTAAAACTTTTTAATTTTTCTTTTATTTTTTCTCCTGCAGGTTCCATAAGAGAAGAATGAAAAGGACCTGAAACAGATAAAATAATAGCTCTTTTCGCTCCATTTTCTTTTAATAACTCACAAGCTTCTTGAATTGCCAATTTTTCTCCTGCAATTACTGTTTGGTTAGGTTCATTGAAATTTACTGCTTCTACTATTCCTGATACTTCTTTTAAAATATTTTTTATTTTTTCAGACTCCATTCCTAAAACAGCTGCCATACCACCATCAACTTTTTCTGAAATTTCATGCATTATCATTCCTCGATAAGCAGTTAATTCTACACTTTCTTCTAATGTTAAGAATCCTGAAGAAGCAATTGCTGCATATTCTCCAACAGAGTGTCCAGCTACATAATCTGGTTCTATTCCCTTTTCTCTAACTAATTTTTCCAAAACTAAGCTTAAAGCAACTATTGCTGGTTGTGTATTTTTTGTTTTTTTTAATTCTTCTTCTGTCCCATTAAACATTATTTCTTTTAAATCAAAATCTAAACTACCAAAAATTAGATCAAAAGCTTTTTTTGCACTTTCATTATTTTCATATAGTTCTTTTCCCATTCCAACATATTGAGAACCTTGACCTGGAAAAACAAAAGCAATTTTTGACATTCTATTCTCTCCTTTTAAATCAATAATTTTTTTTTATTAATAACACCACTTCATAATTATAGAACCAAATGTTAAACCACCACCAAATCCTGTAATTGCTATAATATCACCTTTTTTTATTAACTTCTTTTCCAAGGCTTCATCTAGTGCAATTCCAATTGAAGCTGCTGAAGTATTTCCAACTTTACTTAAATTTAAAAAGAATTTTTCCATTGGAACTTCTATTTTTTTAGAAGCTGCCTCTATTATTCTTCTACTTGCTTGATGTGGAACAATCAAATCAATATCTTCACTTTTTAAATTTGCTAATTTCAAAGCTTCTAATGTAGCTGTAGGTAGTGCTTTTACTGCAAATTTAAAGACCTCTTGCCCTTTCATTCTAAGAAAATGTTCTTTCCCTTCTAAAGTAGCTGCTGTTGTCCCATGAAGACTTCCACCACTTTTTATTCCTAATGTCTCTTTTAAATCTCCGTCAGCTCCTAAATGAGTAGACAAAAGACCAAATCCTTCCTCAACTTCACTTACGATTGCTGCTGCTGCCCCATCACCAAAGAGTACAGCTGTGTTTCTATCACTCATGTCTAGTATGCTGGAAAGAACTTCTGCACCTATTACCATTACTTTCTTATAAGTTCCTATTCCAACCAATCCCTTTGCAACTGTTAAACCATATATAAATCCTGAACATGCTGCCCCTAAATCCATAGCAGCGGCATTAATTGCTCCTATTTTTTTTTGAACTACACAAGCTGTAGAAGGAATTTGATAATCTGGAGTACAAGTTGCTACAATTATCATATCAATTTCTTCAATAGAGACATTCGCACATTTTAAGGCTCTTTTTGCAGCTTCAACAGCTAAGTCAGATGTCGCCTCTCCTTTTTCTACAAATCTTCTTTCTTCTATTCCTGTTCTTGTTTTAATCCATTCATCACTGGTATCCATTATTTTCTCAAGGTCAAAATTTGTTACTATTTTTTTTGGAACATATGCTCCTAATCCTATAATTCCTGATTGCTTTATTTTCATATTTTTTTATGATAAATTTATACTATAAATCTATCATTTCCTCCTTATCATCATTATTTTTTATCAAGTCTTTTCCTATCTCTATCTTTATTTTTTCTACTAAATTAGCTTCCACAAACTTTGTAGCAGCCAAAATTGCATTCATTATCCCATTTTCATCAGAACCACCATGTGCCTTTACAGAAATTTGGTTAAGTCCTAAAAAAATAGCACCTCCATATTCTGAAGAATCCATAGTTTTTCTCATTTTATTAAAAATTGGTTTCAAAATAAATCCACCTATTTTAGCTAAAAAACTTTTAAAGATCTCTTCTTTTAAAAATCCCATTATAAATTTTGCAGTTCCTTCAGTTGCTTTCAACAAAATATTTCCAGTATATCCATCAGTTACAATAACATCATATTCACCATTTAACATGAGATGTGGTTCTACATTTCCCTTAAAACATATATTTTCTTGTTCTGAAAGTAGTTCATAGCTCTTTCTCGTTAATTCATTCCCCTTACCCTCTTCACTCCCTATATTAAGAAGTCCTACTTTTGGTTCTTTTATCTCCAGTGCTATTTCAGCATACTTAGATCCTAAAATCGCATATTGAGATAAAAATTCTGGTCTCGAGTCTGAAACTGCTCCTACATCCAAAATTACCATATGGCCCTTTTTTGATGGGAACATTGTTGCAATACATGGTCTTAAAACACCTTTTATTCGCTTCAATTTTAGCTGACTTGCAGCAATTAGAGCTCCAGTATTTCCTGCAGAAACGGTTGCATTTGCTTCACCATTTTGAACAAGTTCCAAAGATATATTCATAGAAGAATCTTTTTTTGCTTTAACTGCTATCACAGGATCATCAGCCATTTCAATAACTTCTCTTGCATCTTTTATTTCTATTCTTGTTTTATCGTATTTATATTTTTCCAATTCATACTCAATTAACTCTTTTTTACCTACGAGTATTATTATAAAATCTTTTTTTTCTTCTAAAGCTTGTATTGCCCCTTTTACAGTAACCTTAGGAGCATGATCACCACCCATGGTATCTAAAGCTATTTTCATTAATTTCCTCCTAATCCAATTGTTCCATCAATATATTCTACCATATTTTAAAACTTATTTAAACATTTAAGTTTTATATTAACCTTAATATTGAATTTTATACAACTCTCTTATAAAATATTATTAAGGGTTATTTTTCAATATAATTTCTAAAAAAAACTATTATAAAATAAAATATATAATTTTATTTTATATATTTAGGCAAAAAAGCTATTTTCCTATAATTTTTTCTTGACATTTTAACTTTTTTTTAGTAAACTTAGTAAGTAAATATTATATAGGGAGGTTATCTTTGAAACTTAAGATTTACGATTTCAAAGGGGATCAAAACTACAACAATATCAATTTTGAAGTTGAAAAAATAGATGATTTAGATTTGAAATCACCACTAAAAATCAACTTTTCTTTAAAAAGAGCATTTGTAGAAGAAGTCGGAGATGTTTTCGAAATAAATATTAGATACTCTTGTCAGATAAAAGTTGAGTGTGTGAGATGCCTAAAAGTAATTATCCAGAATTTAAGCGGAGATTTTGAATCAAAGTTTATAGATTCTAAAAACTATAAAAGACTAACAAAACAGTTAGATTCAGAACTTGAAATTGAACCAGATTTATTTGAGGAAGCTCATGATGGAGAAATTGATGTAGTTGAACTTGTTAGAGAACAAATTTTATTGGAAGTTAATCTTTATCCAGTATGTTCTGTAAGTTGTGAAGATGATTCTGAAATAAAAAAGTATAAGGATAATGGAATCGATCAAAGATGGGCAAAGTTATTAGAACTTTAAGTAAAAAACCCTTAAAAATTAGGAGGTAAGAAAATGGCGGTACCTAAGAAAAAAACATCAAAAGCAAAAAAGAATATGAGAAGATCACACGATGCTTTAACTGCAACAGGTTTATCAACTTGTTCTAAATGTGGAGCACCTAAAAGATCTCACAGAGTTTGTCTTGAATGTGGAGATTACAACGGTAGACAAGTTTTAAAAACTACAGAAGCTTAATTGTTACTCTAAAGAAGATAGTCATCTATCTTCTTTTTTATTTTATAAGAATTTTGAATTCTCTGCAATAATATGATATAATATATCATTAAATAATAAAATATAAGGTTAATAAATTTAAGCCTTATTTATCAGGAGGAAATATGATTGGAATAGGAATCGTGGGGTTACCCAATGTTGGTAAATCAACGCTGTTTAATGCCATAACAAAAGCTGGAGCTGCAGAAGCTGCTAATTACCCTTTTTGTACAATAGAGCCTAATGTTGGAATGGTAACAGTTCCAGATGAGAGACTGGAACCTTTAGCTAAAATAATCAACCCACAAAAAATAGTCCCTGCAACTGTTGAATTTGTAGATATTGCTGGACTAGTGAAAGGAGCTTCAAAAGGTGAAGGTCTTGGAAATAAATTTTTATCTAATATACGTGGTACTGCTGCTATTTGTCATGTTGTTAGATGTTTTGAAGATGACAATGTTATTCATGTCTCTGGAGGAATTGATCCCATTGCTGATATTGAAGTTATTAATGGTGAATTAATTTTAGCAGATATGGATACTATTGAAAAAGCTATTGATAAACATTCTAAATTAGCTAAAAATAAAAATAAAGAATCTGCTGAGCTTATGCCTATTTTAACAAAGTGTCAAACTCATCTTGAGGGTATCCAAATGTTAAAAACTCTTTCTTTAACAAAAGAAGAAAATGATCTTATTAAAATGTATCAGTTTCTAACAATAAAGCCTATGATCTTCGCTGCCAATGTTGCAGAGGATGATTTAGTTACTGGAAATCATTTTGTTGAAATGGTTACTAATTATGCTAATCAATTAGGGTCTGAAGTTGTTATTGTTTCTGCTAAAGTTGAGGCTGAACTTCAAGAGATGGATGATGAAGAAAGTAAAAAAGAGTTTTTAGAAGCCCTTGGGGTTGAAGAAGCTGGTCTAAATCGTCTAGTAAGAGCTGGTTATAAATTATTGGGACTACAAACATATTTCACTGCTGGAGTCAAAGAGATCAGAGCTTGGACTATTAAAATTGGTGCTACAGCTCCTAAAGCTGCTGGTGAAATTCATACAGATTTTGAAAAAGGTTTTATTAGAGCTAAAGTTGTACATTTTGATGAATTTATTAAAAATTCTGGTTGGAAAGGATCCCAAGAAGTTGGAGCTTTAAAGCTTGAAGGAAAAGAATATATTGTACAAGATGGGGATTTAATGGAATTCTTATTTAATGTTTAGAAATAATATTTTATAACTATCTAAAAAAAAGTTCCAGTCACTCAATGAGTAACTGGAACTTTTTTTACTTTTCTAATTCTAAAATCTTTTTTTATGAAAAAAATTAAGAAAAATTATAAATTTAAATGATAAAAATAGGGACTGGCATTGACAATAGAAAGAAAATGTACTAATATTAAAAAGTAAAACTATATATCAAAGGAGAATTCTATGGAAAATTTAGGACATATGACCTATGCAAATCACTATTTAATGTGGGCAGTATCTATTTTTGGTGTTTGTCTAGTTTTAGTACAATCAGCACTAATAATTAAAAAATCAATAAAGGCTGGTAAAGATTTAGGAATAACAAAGGACGAAATGAAAAAAGGAATAAAAGCTAGTGCCATTGCAAGTATTGGCCCTGCAATGGGAGTTGTAGGTAGTCTACTTGCCTTAATGGTAACTATGGGATCAGCAGTTTCTCTTGTTAGACTAAGTCTTATTGGAGGATCTAATTATGAAGCAATGGCTGCTAATTTTGGTGCTAAAGCATTAGGGGCAGAATTAGAAAGAAATATGCTACCTGTAGTCTTTACAAATGCATTGTGGACAATGGCTTTGGGGCTCTTGGGAGCTCTTATCTTTGTTTTTTTCTTTGCTCACAAAATGGATAAAGTAAATGGACTTTTAACAAATGGAAGAAAGGCTTTACTTCCTGCTATAGGTCTAGGGGCTATGCTCGGTTCTTTTGCTTATTTTAATATGGATAATTTATTAAAGGTAAAAACAAGACCAGATATAACTATCTCTGCTGTAGGTGGAGCTATTTTAATGCTTATCTGTATAACAATTGGAGAAAAAAATAAAATAGGTTGGTTAAAGGAATGGGGTTTGACAATTGCTATGTTTGGTGGAGCACTCCTTGGAACTATTTTAAAATAATATCATATTAAAAAACTGGAGGACAAAATGAATATTTATAATAAATACATTGATGAAGTAACAGTTATTGGAAGAACAACAATATTATTGGGAGTAGTTGCATCTCTTGGTCCTGCCCTTCTAATGACTTTCTACTTTGGTTTTAACCCTGGGATAGTAGCAATCTCTGCAGGAGCTATCTCTCAAATATCAGTTTCTGGAGCATTTTGGTTTGCGGAACCTATAAGTTACTATCCAATAGTTGGAAGAGCTGGATTATACATGGGGTTTCTATCAGGTAATCTTGTCAACATGAGAATCCCTGCAGCTATATCAGCACAAGAGGGGTCTGGGTACACTTCTGGTACAGACAAAGGATCCATAATGGGGACCATAGGAATAGGAGTCTCTATTTGGATTGGAGCTATCTTTTTGATTCTATCTATAATTGCAGGTGAAGCAATTCTATCAGCTTTTCCTCCATCTTTTTTGACTCTATTGGATCTTATTATTCCAGCTTTATTTGGTGGTATTTTTATGCAGTTTGGAATTAAGTCTCCTAAAACAGCTATATTTGCCTTAACTGTCTCTCTTATAATGATCAAAATTGTTAATCTTATTCCTCATAAACCAACTTTTTTAATAATTATAGTATCAGTTTTTTCTACAATATATTTCGCTAAATATTTAATGAGTAAAAAAATAATTAAATAGGAGGAAAAATGATAAATAAAAAACGAGTTCTTGATAATTTTTTAGAAATGGTAAATATTTATTCTCCATCAAAAAGTGAAAAAGAATATGGTGACTACTTAATAAAAAAACTAGAAGAATTAGGACTTACTGTATATTTAGATAATAATTTTCAAGATTACTCTGGAAATTGTCCTACAATCTTTGCAAAACTAAAAGGTAATTTAGAAGGTGAAGGTATCACTCTTGCAGCCCATTTAGATGTAATTGAACCAAATAAAGATGTACAGATTATCATTGATGGGGACATCATACGAACTGATGGAAGAAGCACATTGGGAGGAGATGACAAAGCTGGTATAGCCTGTATTCTTGAAGTTATTAAAGTTATTAAAGAAAATAATATGAGTCATAAAGATATTTTTCTTATTTTAACACCTGGTGAAGAGATAGGAATGGCTGGTGCAAAATCAATTAATTGGGAAAATGTACCAAAAGAAATGAGACCAGCTAAAAATATGATTGTGGTAGATAATGCAGGTCAAGCAGGATTAGTTGCCCACACTGCACCAAGTAAATATAATTTCAAAATAGAATTTTGTGGAAAAAAAGCACATGCTGGAATTGAACCAGAAAAAGGAATTAATAGTATTGTAATGGCTGGAAAAGTCCTTTCTAATATAGAAATAGGAAGAATTGATTCTTTTACTACTTCTAATATAGGAAAAATAGAATCTAATTTTCCTACAAATGTGGTCCCTGATAATTGCTACTTTGAAGGTGAAATCAGAGGACACCAGGAAGAAAGAATTTTGGATATCATTGAAAACTATAAATCAGCATGTGAAAATATGAAAAAAGAAATGGGGGGAGAATATATCTTTAGTTCTTTTTGTGATTTTCCACCTTTAAAGCCAAATGATGACTTAAAATTTGCAAAAGAATTTGTACAGATATATGAATCATTGGGTATAAAAAGTGAACTTAAAACTATAGGTGGAGGATCAGATAGTAATATTTTTGCCAAAGAAGGATATAATTCTATAATTATAGGAGTCGGAATGTATGATGTTCATACTGTAGAAGAAAATCTTCATACTTTAGAACTCTTCAAAACAATAAAAGCAGTTTTAAAATATATTTCATAAATTATATAAAATATATATAAAAAAATCTCTTTTAGTTAAATAATAAAACAATACTAATGTTTTATATTCAATTAAAAGAGATTTTATTTATATAGTACTCTACTAAAATTTTTAGTAGTATTTTTAAATAAAGCCTTTATAATCTTTTACAACTAAGTGTGCATCTAGCTGTTGAATAGTATCAATTGCTACTCCTACAACGATTATCATTCCAGTACCACCAAAAAATTCTGGTAATCCTAAACTTTTAAAAATCGCCATTGGAAGTACACATAACAGGGCAAGAAAAATTGCTCCACCCCATGTTATTCTAGTTACTACACCTTCTAAATACTCTGCTGTTTCCTCTCCTGGTCTAATTCCTGGTATTGTTCCTCCACCTTGCTTAAGATTGTCAGCAACCTTATCAGGATCAAAAACAATAGCAGTATAAAAGAAAGAAAAAAATATTATTACTATAGAATATAATATCATATATCCTGGGTGACCTTGTGTAAAAATTCTAGTCAAAATTATTCTAAGTTCCATAGTTTCTGGTAATGCTGTTACAGCAAGTGAAGGTAACATCATAACCACTGATGCAAATATTACTGGCATTACTCCAGCAGTATTTAGCTTCAATGGAATATAAGAACTTTCTCCCATTCCACTACTTCCTCCAAAACCTCTTCCAACATAGTGCACAGGCACTTTTCTTTGACCTAATTGAAAAATTACTATCATTCCAACAACAATTATAGCAGCAACTCCTACAACAATAAATAGAGGAACAAGAAATTTATTATCCTTCATTTGTTGCATAGTTTGAACTATATCAGCTGGAATTCTAGAAATAATATTTAAAAATATCAATAGAGATACTCCATTTCCTAAACCTTTAAGAGATATCTGCTCTCCAATCCACATTAAGAAAACTGTTCCTGCAGTCAATATTGTTATAGTTGTCAAAAAAAACATCATTCCAGGAGTCTCTACAAGTCCAGAAGATTGTAACCAAGTACAAACCCCTATTCCTTGCACTATAGCTATTGCTATAGTGAGATATCTAGTCCACTGAGTGATCTTATTTCTAGATCCTTCACCTTCTTTTCTCATCTCTTCTAACTTTGGAATTATGCTCCCTAACAAGCTAAATACAATTGATGCATTGATATATGGCACTATTCCTAATGCGAAAATAGAAACTCTTCCGAATGCACCACCAGAGAACATATTAATAAGACCTAATATGTCACTCTGTTGAGTCATTACGGCAAGTCTATCAATGTCAACGCCTGGAGCTGGAATTTGAGTTCCAACTCTCGCGACTAAAAACATCAATAAAGTAAATATTATTCTCTCTCTTAATTCAGGAATTTTGAATACACTCTTAAACTTCGACATACCCGTTTCCATTAAAGACAAAATTCGTTCCTCCTATCTTATAGAGATTAAATTAATATTATTTATTATTTCCAGCTATATCAGCAAAAGTTTTAACTTCGATAATTTCTACTGTTCCACCTTTTGATTCTACAGCAGCTTTAGCAGCAGTAGAAACTTTATGAGCTTGAACAGATATTTTCTTATCAAGTGTTCCATTAGCTAATATTTTTATTCCATCAAGTAATTTTTTAACAAATCCAGCGGCCATAAGTAACTCTGGAGTTACTACTGTTCCATCTTCAAATCTGTTTAAAATATCAAGATTAACTATTGCATATTCTTTTTTGAATCTTGCATTAGAGAAACCTCTTTTTGGAACTCTTCTGTATAGAGGCATTTGTCCACCTTCAAAATATGGTTTCACTCCTCCACCAGATCTAGAATTTTGTCCATTACTTCCTCTTCCAGAAGTTTTCCCTAATCCAGAAGACTCTCCTCTTCCAACTCTTTTTCTGTTCTTCTTAGGAACAGAAGGTTGTAATTCATTTAGTCTCATTGATTATTGCACCTCCTCTACCTTTAGTAAGTAAGACACTAGAGCAATTTTTCCTTTTAATTCAGGAGTTATAGTATGCTCTACTACATCGTTCATCTTTCTAATCCCAAGAGATTTAACAGTTGCGATGTGGTTAGGTTTTCTACCAATTATGCTTTTTACAAGCTCAATTCTAACCTTTGACATATACATTTACCTCCTAGCTTAAAATTTCTTTAATTTCTTTTCCTCTTAATGCAGCAACTTCTTGTGCATTTCTAAGAGTTTTAAGACCATCAATTGTAGCTCTTGCAACATTATGCTTATTTCTAGATCCTTTGATCTTTGTAAGAATATTGTGAACTCCAACTAACTCTAATATTTCTCTTGCAGCAGAACCAGCAATTACACCCGTTCCTTCATAAGCTGGTGCCATCCATACAGATGTCGCTCCAGATTTTCCAATTATTTCATGTGGTATTGTTGTCCCTTTTAGAGACACTTCTACCATATTCTTTTTTGCAGCAGCGATAGCTTTTTTTATCGCATTAGGAACACCATTGGCTTTTCCTAATCCTAAACCTATCTTACCTTTTCCATCTCCAACAGCAGCTAAAACAGAGAACGAAATTGTTCTTCCACCTTTAGTTGTCTTAGAAACTCTAGATATTTTTACTAATTTTTCTTGAAACTGGTTATCATCTTTATTCACAAACTTTGACAAGTTAAATCCTCCTCTTTAACAAGAATTTAGAACTTAAGTCCTGCTTCTCTAGCTGAATCAGCTAAAGCAGCTATTCTTCCTGTATATTTATTTCCAGATCTGTCAAACACAACAGATGCTATATTCTTAGCAACTGCTCTTTCAGCGATTGCTTTTCCTATTAACTTGGCAGTAACTATGTTTCCACCATTTTCTACATTCCCTTTTAACTCTTTATCGATACTTGACGCTGATACTAAAGTAACAGCATTTACATCATCGATTAATTGAGCAAAGATATTGTTGTTTGATTTATATACAGAAAGCCTTGGTCTTTCAGCGGTTCCAGAAATTTTTCTTCTGATCGCTTTTTGCTTAGCTTTTCTTACTGCCTGTCTATCTACCTTCTTAAACAACTTTCCTTACCTCCTTTGGTTAACATACCTTAAGATTTTTTACCTTCTTTTCTTCTAACAACCTCGTCAGAATACTTAACTCCTTTTCCTTTGTATGGTTCAGGCTCACGCTTTGATCTAACATCAGCAGCAACTTGACCTACAACATCTTTCTCGATTCCCTCGATATGGATAGTAGTATTCTTTTCTACAGTCATTTTTATTCCAGATACCGCATTTATAATAACAGGATGAGAATAACCTAAAGCCATATCTAATCCATTATTTTTTTCTGCTGCTCTGTACCCAACTCCAACAAGGTTTAAAGTTTTCTTAAATCCTTCAGAAACTCCTATTACCATGTTATTGATTAATGCTCTTGTTGTTCCATGAATAGCTCTTACAGTCGGAAGATCGTTAGGTCTCTCAACTACTAATTCATTATTCTCTAACTTTATAGTTAACTCTTTTGAGAAAACTTTAGTTAAAGTACCCTTTGGTCCTTTTACAGTAACTTCATTTCCATTAACTGTAATTTCTACACCAGCAGGCACAAGTATAGGTTTCTTTCCTACTCTTGACATTAATGACACCTCCTAGTTTTAATTACCAAACAAATGCTATAATTTCTCCACCTATATTCTCTCTTCTAGCTACTTTATCAGTAACAATACCTTTAGAAGTAGAAACTATAGCTATTCCTAATCCAGATAGCACTCTTGGCATATCTTCTACAGATGAATAAACTCTTCTTCCAGGAGTAGAGATACTTTTAATACCTTTTATTACTCTCTCTTTTCCTGAATACTTTAAGTATATTCTTATATTTTTCTTATTACCATCAATTATAGATTTGAAGTTAGATATATATCCTTCTTCTTTTAGTATTTCTGCTATCTTCTCTTTTAAATTAGAATGTGGCATATCTACTTTTTCATGCATTACTGCATTAGCGTTTCTGATTCTTGTTAACATATCAGCAATTGGATCTGTTAAAAACATTATGAAATCCTCCTTCTTTTAGATTACCAAGATGACTTTTTAACACCAGGTATAAGTCCTGCACCTGCTAATTGTCTAAATTTAACTCTTGAGATTCCAAATTCTCTCATGAATCCTCTTGGTCTTCCGTCTAGTTCACATCTATTTTTCTGTCTAGATGGAGATGAATTTTTTGGAAGTTTGTTCAATTCGAACATAGCGTCCATATCTCCATTAGCAACTCTTATTTTTAATTCGCTTCTCTTTACTGCGAATTTTTCACAAAGTGCATCTCTTTTTACATCTCTAGCAATCATTGATTTTTTTGCCATTTATTAACTACCCTCCTCACTATTACTTTTTGAAAGGCATTCCAAATGCCTTAAGTAAAGCTCTTCCTTCTTCATCAGTTTTAGCAGAAGAAACTATAGTTATAGACATTCCAAACATTTTATCAACTTTATCAATTTCAATTTCAGGAAAAACTAATTGATCTCTTAATCCTAGAGAATAGTTTCCTCTTCCATCAAATGCATTTGCCGATATACCTTCAAAATCTCTAACCCTTGGAAGAACAACATTCACTAATTTATCTAAGAAATCATACATTCTTTCTTTTCTTAGAGTAACTTTAGCTCCAATTGGCATTCCTTCTCTTAATTTAAATCCAGCTTCAGATTTTTTAGCTTTTTTAATTACTGGTTTTTGTCCTGCAATAATCATTAAATCATTTGCAGCAGTATCGATTATTTTAGCATTTTGAGTTGCTTCTCCAACTCCCATGTTTAAAATTATCTTTTCTAACTTTGGACATTGCATTATGTTCTTTACATTTAACTCTTTCGTTAATGTAGGAACTACACTGTCATTATACAGCTTGTGATATCTAGAAACGTATTTATTAGACACTTACGTTTTCCTCCTTTCTTATAAAGATTCTCCTGATACTTTAGAGTATCTTACTTTTTTACCATCTACAATTTTGTAGCCAACTCTTGTTGGTTTTCCTGCTTTTTCATCAAACAACATTACTTTTGAAGAAAATATTGCAGCTGGCTTAGTAAGAATTCCTCCTTGTGGGTTTACAGCACTAGGTTTCATATGCTTAGTTACTTCGTTTATCCCCTCAACTATAATTTTTCCTTTATTAGGAAACACTTTTACAATTTTCCCAGTTTTTCCTTTGTCTTTTCCAGATATTATGTAAACTGTATCACCAGTTTTAACATGTAATGAATCTGGGACAAATTTAATTTTAGGTTTAGCCATTAAATATTCAGCCTCCTCTTTATTATATTACTTCTGGAGCAAGAGATACGATCTTCATAAAATCTTTTGCTCTAAGTTCTCTAGCTACAGGGCCAAATATTCTTGTTGCCTTTGGCTCATTATTGTTATTCAATATTACAGCTGCATTATCATCAAACTTGATATAAGAACCATCATCTCTTCTTAGTTCTTTTCTTGTTCTTACTATAACAGCTTTTACAACGTCACCTTTTTTAACATTACCTGCAGGAATTGCTTCCTTAACAGATGCTACAACGATGTCACCAATTCTTCCGAATCTTCTTCTCGATCCTCCAAGAACTCTTATTACCATAAGTTTTTTAGCTCCAGAGTTATCAGCAACATTAAGGACAGTTTGTTGTTGTACCATTAAAATATCCTCCTCTCAAAATCAATTGAAAATTACTTAGATTTCTCTAATACCTCTACTAGTCTCCAATTTTTATCTTTCGATAATGGTCTAGTTTCCATAATTCTAACTTTATCACCCATTCCAGCAACATTATTTTCATCATGTGCTTTGAATTTTGTAGTTTTCTTAACTCTTTTTTTATACATTGGGTGTAATACCATTGTTTCAAATGCAACAACTATTGTTTTTTGCATTTTGTTTGAAACAACTATTCCTTCTCTTACTTTTCTTTCGTTTCTCAAGCCTCTAACCTCCTCTTTCTAATTGAGATTATCTTTCATTTAGAATTGTATTAATTCTAGCTATCTCTCTTCTAACCTCTCTAATCTTAGCTGTGTTAGTCAATTGACCTAATGAAAGTTGGAACTTTAAATTAAATAATTCTTCTTTAAGTCCTTTACATTTAACAACTAGATCTTCACTTGATTTTTCTCTTATCTCACTAGCTCTCATTAGTTCTCACCGCCATTTTCTCTTTTAACAATTTTACAATTAATAGGAAGTTTCATAGTTGCTTTTCTTAAAGCTTCTTTAGCCTTTTCCTCAGTTACACCTGCAACCTCAAAGATTACTCTTCCTGGTTTAACAACTGCTACCCAACCTTCAACATTTCCTTTACCTTTTCCCATTCTAACTCCAATAGGTCTGTGTGTAATAGGCTTGTCAGGAAATATTCTTATGAATATTTTTCCTTCTCTTTTAAACGTTCTGTTTATAGCTACTCTACAAGACTCTATTTGTCTGTTCGTAATCCAAGATGGCTCTAAAGCTACTAACCCGTAGTCACCAAATGCTACAGTGTTACCTCTTTGAGCTTTACCTTTCATTCTACCTCTAAACATTTTTTTATGTTTTGTTCTTTTTGGCATTAACATGATTAAGCTTCCCCTCCTTCCTTTTTAGTTGGAAGTACTTCACCGTGGAATATCCAAACTTTAATTCCAAGAGCACCATATGTTGTATGAGCTGTTGATGTTGCATAATCGATATCTGCTCTAAGTGTATGTAAAGGAACTTTACCTTCAACTACCCACTCAGCTCTTGCTATCTCTGCACCATTAAGTCTTCCAGAAACCATAACTTTGATTCCTTTCGCTCCAGCTTTCATTGCTCTCATTACAGCTTGTCCAACAGCTCTTTTGTAAGCGACCCTCTTCTCAACTGAAGTTGAGATAGATTCTGCTACAAGAACTGCGTCCTTGTTGAAATCTTTCACTTCTTGAACTTTAACAGAAACTTTCTTCCCTGTTAAAGCCTCTAATTTAGCTCTTAAACTTTCTATTTCCGAACCTTTTCTTCCGATAACTATTCCAGCTTTCGCAGTATGAATCAAAATTGCTACATTTGAAGCAGATGTTCTTTCAATTTTTACTTTCGATATTCCAGCCTGAAAATAAGTTGTTTTTACAAGGCTTCTAATCTTTATATCTTCATGAAAGCATTTAGCATATTCCTTTTTATCTGCATACCAATTAGAATCCCAAGTTCTTGTAATTCCAAGTCTTAGTCCTCTAGGGTCTACTTTTTGTCCCACAGTCTTACCTCCTTAAAACTACATTTCTGATACTGCTACTATGATATGTGCAGTAGGTTTTCTGATTATATCAGCTCTTCCCATTGCTCTAGGACTTACTCTTTTAAGATCAGGTCCCTCGTTTATCATAATAGAAGATATTACTAATTTTTCTTCATTCATACTGAAATTGTTTGATGCATTTGCAATTGCAGACGCTAACGTTTTCTTTATGAATCTAGCTGCTTTTTTGTTTGTAAATTCTAGAATATCTAACGCTTCTAGTGCAGATTTTCCTCTCACTAAGTCAGCTACAAGTCTAGCCTTTCTTGGAGACAATCTTACGTATCTAGTTATTGCTTTAGCTTCCACTAGTCAACCTCCTTTATAAGTCAATACTTACCTTATAATTATTTCTTCTTTTTCTTTTTATCAACACCATGTCCATAATAAGTTCTAGTTGGTGAAAATTCACCTAATTTATGTCTAACCATTTGCTCAGTTACGTGAACTGGTATATGTTTTTTCCCGTTATAAACTCCAAAAGTTAATCCTATGAAATTTGGGAATATAGTCGATCTTCTTGACCAAGTTTTTATAATCGCTTTAATATTTTCAGTTGCTACCGCAGTTTCAACTTTCTTCATCAAGTGATGGTCACAAAAAGGTCCTTTTTTAAGTGATCTAGCCATTACCTATTAGCCTCCTTTTTTCCCGAAAATTACTTTTCGTCTCTTCTTCTTACGATAAACTTATCGGTATTTTTCTTACCTCTAGTCTTAACACCCATACTTGGTTTACCCCAAGGTGTTAAAGGCGATTTTCTACCAACTGGAGCTTTACCTTCTCCTCCACCATGTGGATGATCACAAGGGTTCATTGCACTACCTCTAACGTGAGGTCTTCTTCCCATGTTTCTAGCTCTTCCAGCTTTACCTATTACAACTAGGTTATGCTCTGAATTTCCAACTTCACCAACTGTTGCCATACATTCACCATGTATCAATCTTAACTCTCCAGATGGTAACTCAACGTGACAGTAAGTACCTTCTTTAGCAACAAGTCTTGCACCTGTTCCTGCAGATCTAACTAATTGTCCACCTCTACCTATTTGAAGTTCAACATTATGAATTTGTGTTCCAACTGGCATGTCTTTTAATTTCATTGCATTTCCAGGTTTAAATTCAGCATTGCTTCCAGCCATTACCATAGCACCTTTTTTTAATCCTTTAGGAGCTAATATATATCTCTTTTCTCCATCTACATAGAATAAAAGTGCGATATTAGCAGATCTATTTGGATCATATTCGATACTTGCAACTTTTGCTGGTATATCAAGTTTGTTTCTTTTGAAATCAATTATTCTGTAAAGTCTCTTGTGCCCTTTTTGTCTGTTTCTTCCTGTTCTATGCCCATAGTTATCTCTACCATAAGCTGATTTCAAAGGTACAGTTAAAGACTTTTCAGGTCTTACTTGATCTAGCTCGTCATTCACTAGTCTAGACATGTGTCTAGTTCCAGGAGTCATAGCTTTCATCTTTCTTATAGCCATATTATTCTTAACCTCCGAATTATTATAGACCTATACGTATCTTCACCGTTTTTTTAATCTATATCATAATTTTTTTTATTAAATTAGTTAGCGTTTCCGTAACTAATTGTTTGTCCTTCTGCTAATTTAACAATTGCTTTTTTCTTTGCAGAAGTCTTATAAAGCTTCATACCATGTCTTTTTGTTATAGGTTTTGAATTTAAAGTTGCAATATCTACTACTTTAACATTAAATATCTCTTCTATAGCCTTTTTTATCATGATTTTATTAGCTTTAGTGTTCACTTCAAAAGTAAACTTGTTATATTCTCTTCTTAATAATTCTGATTTCTCAGTGATTACTGGTCTTTTGATGATATCATAAGATGTCATAGTTATCCTAGCACCTCCTCAATAGTAGCCAATGCCTCTTTAGTTATTATTACTTTATTTTGCTTTAATAACCAAAAAACACCTAACTCATTTGGCTGAAGAATCATTGCATTCTCCAAGTTTCTTGCTGAAAGGAATAAATTCCAATCTCCATCTTCTGCTAAATCATTTACTATAAACAATTGCTTGTTAGTAGCTTGCATAGCATTAGTCATTTCGATAATTGTTTTTGTTTTTGGAGAATCTATTGTTCCGTCAAGAATCATTATATCTCCTAAAGCTACCTTAGCTGATAGAGCAGATCTTAAAGCAAGAGTTCTAACTTTCTTGTTTACTTTCTTCTCATATGATCTAGGTTGTGGACCAAGTGCTACTCCTCCACCTACCATGTGTGGGGCTCTGATAGTTCCTTGTCTAGCTCTACCAGTTCCTTTTTGTTTAAAAGGTTTTCTTCCTCCACCTCTGACCATTGCTCTAGTCTTAGTAGCAGCTGTTCCTTGTCTAGCGGCTGCTAATTCTGCAATTAACACTTCATGTACTACCGCTTGATTCGGTTCAATCCCAAACACCGTATCTTTAACTTCTACAGTTCCAGTTGCTTTCCCTGCCAAGTTATATATGTTTAAAACTGCCATTTTTTTTCCTCCTTCACATCTACGACCTAATTATTTTTTCACTGCTGGTCTGATTACAATATAACCGTTTTTTGAACCTGGAACTGCACCTTTTACAAGTAATAAGTTGTTTTCCAAGTCAATTTTTACAACTTTCAAATTTTGAACTGTTACATTAGCGTTTCCATATTGTCCTGCCATTTTTTTGTTCTTAAGAACTTTTCCTGGCCAAGACGACATTCCTATTGATCCACCAAGTCTATGATTTCTAGATACACCATGTGTGGCTCTGTTTCCTGAAAAGTTATGTCTCTTCATAACCCCTGCAGTTCCCTTACCTTTTGAAGTACCTGTTATATCAACAAACTCAACATCAGTTAATGCATCAACTTTGATCTCTTGACCAAGTTCATACGATTCTGTAGCTTCCACTTTAAGTTCTCTTACGAATCTTAAAGGTTTAACTCCAGCCTTAGTGAAAATTCCCATTAAAGGTTTTGTAGTGTTCTTCTCTTTTTTTTCATCAAAACCTAATTGAAGGGCAGAATACCCATCAGTTTCTACAGTTTTCTTTTGTAGAACAAAGTTTGGACCAGCTTCAATAACTGTTACTGGAACAAATTTTCCATTTTGAAAAATTTGAGTCATTCCAATTTTTTTTGCTAAAATTCCTGTCATTCTTCTTTACCTCCATCAAATAATATATTGGTTGACAACTTGTCCTCGTGGTTCCACGTCTTTTTCTTTGTGAAACCCGCCAACTTGTATTATTCTGTAAGGATAATTTGGTTTCCGACAACCTCGCAGTCAATCTTTTTTCAAATTACCCGAAACATAACAACCGTTTCGCGTGTTTAACCAATTTAGATCTGTTTGATTTCAATTCCTACACCAGAGGGTAAATTAACTGCTGTTAGTGACGCAATCGTTTTTGGATTAGAATTCTTAATCTCTACCATTCTTCTGTGGATTCTCATTTCAAACTGCTCTCTCGAGTCTTTGTTTACGTGTACCGATCTTAGTACTGTATACTTCTTAATTTTTGTCGGTAGTGGCATTGGACCTGCAATTTCTGCACCCGATTTCTTAGCAACTTCCGCTATTCTACTTGCAGATTGATCTAATAAAGTATGATCGTACGCTTTTAAATAGATTCTTAATTTGTTAGAAGCCATCTCTTTCTTACACCTCCTTAAAAATTAAAATTTAAAAAATGTTTTTTCAAACACTCTAATTATATTACCATACTTATTAAAAAAAAGAAAGTTTTTTTTATAGTTTTTTATAAATTTTAAATTTAATTATTTTATTTTTATAAATTTTAATCCAGATCACTAAATAATTCTAGCTTTCCAAGACTTTATTTAAAAATAGAGAACGCCCTCAGTATAATAATGAGAGCGTTTAACTATATAAATATATCTATTTTATAGAATTTGAATAACTATTTACTGCTAAAATTGCTGCAACAACCATTTCAGGATTTACTTCAAACGGCATATTATGAATTGTTTCTCCTTTAGCACATGCAAGTTCAGCAACTTCATTTAATTTTTTCTTATCAATTGTTACAACTCCCATTTCCTTCAAAGTAGTTGGAAGACCTACACTTCTACAAAACTTTATTACTTCGTCAATTTCTTCCATTGGAGCATTTTCTAAAAATAGTTGAGCTAGTGTCCCAAACGCAACCTTTTCTCCATGATACAAATGATGACACTCTTCTAAAACTGTCAAACCATTATGGATAGCATGAGCTGCTGCTAATCCCCCACTTTCAGCTCCTATACCACTCAGGTAAGTATTAGCTTCAATTATATTTTCTACGGCCTTTGTACAAACTTCATTTTCAACAGAAAACATAGCTTTTTTTCCATCTAACAAAAGTGTTTCATAACACAACTTCGCAAGTGCCATTGCAGCCTTTGTAGTATAACCACCACCTAGATTTAGTCCGCCTGCTCTTTCACAAGCTCTAGCTTCAAAATAGGTTGCAAGAGCATCTCCCATTCCACTAACTAAAAGACGAACTGGTGCTTTTGCTATTATGTTTGTATCCATTAAAACTATATTTGGATTACTTGGTAAGAATAAATACTCATCAAACTTCCCCTCTTCTGTATACAAAACAGAAAGGGCAGTACAAGGAGCATCTGTCGAAGCTATCGTTGGAACAACCATAACTGGCAGTCCAGAATAGAAAGCTATCGTTTTAGCCATATCTAAAGTTTTTCCGCCTCCAACTCCAATTATTATTTCAGACTTTACATTTTCAAGTAAAGTTTTTAGTCTATTTAGTTCAATTTTAGAACACTCACCTTTAAAAACCTCAAAATGTACATCTAATTTTTCACTTTTAAAACTTTCTTCAATACTTTTTTTAGTTAAATTTAGAACAAATTCATCAGCTACCACAAATGCATTTTTCTGAGTATGTTTAGCAATTTCCTTTATACACCCTGAACCTTGTATATATTTATTCGGTGATAATATAATATTAATCATAACTCTTATTCCTCCTCCTAACTCAATTTTTAGTTAATATATAAATATATATTAACTTATTTTTTTTAATAATTCAAGGGGGAAAAAAAATTAATTTCAATTCATATTTCCTTACCTTATAATACAATAAATTTATTTAGCAATTCTATAATAAGAAAGAACCCCGGTTCTATAAGGATCGTAAGGAAACCTAAGTATGAAAATACTAGTAAAACTATAATTCCATATCTATCAAAAAAGAAAATTTTATCTCTGATTTTTTCATTTAAAAAACTAGCAACTATTTTTGAACCATCAAGAGGTGGTATAGGTAATGCATTAAATATGGCCAAAATAGCATTTATCATGACAAAATATACAATATATTCATGAGTCATTTTTGTAGCAGTTGCACTCATTATAAAAGGTGCATATCTAAGTAGTACTGCTCCCATAAATGCTAATATCAAATTTACACTTATTCCAGCTATCCCTACTAAAAATTCCCCTACTCTACCATTTTTTAACTTCCCATAGTTTACGGGAATAGGTTTTGCCCACCCAATGACAAAAGCACTTCCTGTAGCAATCAATATTAAGGGCAACATCAACCCCAAGGGGTCAATATGTTTTATCGGATTTAATGTTAATCGCCCTGCTCTTTTCGCTGTATCATCGCCACATAAGTATGCCACAAATCCATGTCCATACTCATGACAAATTATAGCAATCATAAACAACGGAATCTTTATAATAAGTCCCCAACTTAGGGCTCCGCTGAATATATATCTATAAAAATAATATGATATCATTATAGCAATTATTATTTTTGCCGCTTTAGGCATATTTCTGTTTGCTTCTTTTAAATTTTCGTAAAATGAATTCATATTTAATTATAAGCTTTCTATTGGTGAGAGCATATTTCCTCCTTGGGTAGGGATTGTTGGGATAATATAATATTTGTTACCATTCAAAATAACACAATGCTAAAACCAAAACTAAAAGAAAGAGCTATAAATATTTGTTTTGTTACCATTCAAAATAACACAATGCTAAAACTCATATATCACCTCTCCATCTTCGTTGAAAGTTTTGTTACCATTCAAAATAACACAATGCTAAAACATGAAGAATTAAGGTCTGGAACTATCATAAGTTTTGTTACCATTCAAAATAACACAATGCTAAAACTCTATGTTGTTCAATAAACAAATATTAATTGTTTTGTTACCATTCAAAATAACACAATGCTAAAACACAAGCTAGCATCACTTTATCCCATATCAAGTTTTGTTACCATTCAAAATAACACAATGCTAAAACTTAGCTTTTTTAAAATCTTCTATTTCTTTAAGTTTTGTTACCATTCAAAATAACACAATGCTAAAACATGAGAGGAGCTCTGGATTTAGATTTAATTGTTTTGTTACCATTCAAAATAACACAATGCTAAAACTAAGAGGATCGTACAGAACTATAACAGATAGTTTTGTTACCATTCAAAATAACACAATGCTAAAACACAATGCTAAAACCTCAAATTTTAGATTAACACTATTCAACGAGATAGCGGGTTACTTTAAATGACTTTTATTTTTTTATATTATATCATATCTTTTTAATTCATCAAACTCTTTATCTATTATTATTTTATTTTCATCTTCAATTGATATATTTGAAATCGTTGACTCTAATAAAACTATTGGAATTTTTTTATACATTACATATTTATATATTTTTTGAATCTCCTCTATTTCAAAATATGATTTTAAGTTACAAAATACTATAAATTTATATAACTTCAATTCTGAAACAATATCTATAATAGCATATAATTTTTCTAGGTGTGTCCTATAAAATTTATCCTCTATTTTTAATCCTATCATTTTTAAATATTTTGAAATATCCCAGACAGTTGAATAATTAAAATCTAAAGAAAACTCAACTAAAGATTTTTGAAAACTTGTGAAAAGTTTCAAATTTTGCTTTTCACATTCACTTTGCTCTTCCATATTCAAATTAAAATATTTCTTTATTTCTTTTCCGACTGCTCCCATTATTACTTTATCTTCAAAATCTATCTGCATAGGATCGGAAATGTATAGTGCTGTTGAATGAAAACCTACTTCTTCGCTGTTATCGAATAAATATATTTCTTCATCCTCTTCTTTAATATCATTATTTATTTTGTTGTAGATTATAGAAGTGAATTTATTATACAATTTTTTATCTTCAATTTCTAAAACTGAAATTCTTTCTCCGGAAATTTCCAAATCATTTTCAAAATAAAAAAACTTCATTTTCATAATATTATTAACCTCTCAGTACTATATATATTTTTGGTTTGATTCTCACCAATAAAATTTGTGACAGAAGAAAACTGCTTTTCTGTTACTACAAGCATCTGAACCAATCCCATTTGAGGCATTTTCTTTTTTAGCCTATTTGCAATCAAATCTACTAATCCTCTATTCATAGCTAACTTAGTATATACAGATTCTTGCATCATAATAAACCCTTCTTCTAATAAAGTTCTTCTAAAAAAAATATATTCTTTTCTATTTTGTGTAGTCAATGTAGGAAGATCAAAAAAAATTATTATTCTCATAAACCTATACCTCATATTCTTCACAAAAAATCAAGTTTTCAGGAGTTTTTTCAGAAATACATTTCAACATATTCTTTGTATATTTTTCTATTACTGTAGTCAAATGGTATTTATTACCATCATATTTCATTTTATAATTTAACAAATTTACTATTTTAAATTTCATTTCTGAATCAAATTCAAAAGGAATTTTTTCATATACATATTTATCTATAATTGGTCTGAAAGGTTCCATTAAATCACAAGATAAATTAAAATGATTATACTCATTTTTATGATTTATGCCTAATTGGGTCAAGTAACCATTACTTACAACCTCTTTATTAAAAGTGGATAATAATATTGAGTATCCATAATTTAATGCTGCATTTATTGAGTTTTCTTGATTTCTTCCAAATTTTTTTCCAAAAAGAGAATTAAAGTAAACTTTTGCAGCATGTCCTTCACGATTATTTATATCACCAAATTCTATATTCTCACTATATTCTAATAATTGGTTATACTCTTCTTTTCCCATTTTTTCTAAAATCCAAGCTTGAGCCCTTATTTTTTCAAAAATGATTTTAGTCCATATTTCTTTTTTTATCCCTTCTTGCCAATCAATTTGAATCTTTATTTTTTTGCTAGTATTATGGCTACCATAAATTGGCAACAATTCTGAAATTGGATTATGCTTTTCATCACAAAATATAACACTTATTTTTCTTTTAGTTAATTCACATAAAAGATATGAGGTTATAGAAACTGCTGTTGTATCGAACAACACTGTATTTATCTCAGAAAGGTGTATCATTTTTACTTCATCACCATAAACAACTAAATGGTCATTTTTATAAGTACATTTACAATTTTTGGTTATTATCACGGTCCTAAAGCTCATATTATTCCTTTTCCAAACCTTTTATTGTTGTTCTTTTTTCAAGCATTCCTGTGATAGATGAATAGATAAACTCTATTTTTTCTGGATTTAAAACTTTTCCATTTATTCTACCGACAGTATCACTTAATGCAATATCAAATTTTTTAAACCTTCCATTTCCTGCTCCAGCCTTTGTAACACCTAGCATTTGTCTTATAAATGAAATTTTATCTATCCCTTTCTCAAAATCTACTAGAGGTAATTTTATAAATTTTTCTTTGCCTTTCATTAATTTAGGCGCTATATTCTTGTAACAACTATATTTTTCAGTAATTTCTTTGATTACATAATCAAAAATCTCTATACATTTTTCAGTAATAAAAATTTCTTCTTCTTTCTTTATTTTTTTATTAAATTTCCAAATAACTTTTTGATATTCAGATGGTAACGACAACTGGAAAGCGTTATGCATTTCACTATCTGAAGCCATATACCATTCATTTCCTTCATATTTTATTTTTTGATATTTCAAAATTTTTCCACTAACAATATTAACTTCTAAACCTTTTAATTCTTTCAAATATTTTTCTACTCCAAGATTCCCTTTTTTAGAAATCATTATAGGAATAGCTATTAGCTCTCTTGTTTTTTTGACTTTTTTTAAATACTCAATAACAACATAATATGCCTTGTTTTCACTTTTATATCCCCCATACTTCCCTGAATTTAAATTCTTATTTTGAGGAATTAATCCTTTTGTTGCACTCTTTGGAGAATAAAGAGTTTGGTCATAAAATTCTCCTGTCTGCTCCTCAGTTTTTTTAGAAATAAATATTTGTAATAGCGTCATTACTTCTTTCATTTTTTTAATTTTTTCTGATCCGCACCAAACTAAAACTCCATCTTCATCACTTACTTCAGTTCCAATCTTAGAAATCAACCAAGAATATTTAGTTGCCTTTTTAGCTTGTTCCGTTGCTTCTTTTTTAAAAATCCTTACATACTTGTCATAATTAAATTCACTATTTCCTAATTTAGGGTAACATTTTTTTATAAACGAGCCTATCATACATAAAAAATAAGCATCATGAGCATGATGGTAATCGTTTATCTCTCTATTCTTATAAAGTTCATAACGCCCTCTTAAGTCTGACACAAGATTCGCTTTCAGTGTACTCATTTCTGTTTCTGGGTATTCCACTTGTAAAAGTTGAATGACATTTTTGATGATTTGTCGAGTCTCCACAATTTGGCGAGAAATAAAGCCACCTAACTCTCTGTCTGTAAATTCGTCTTTTCTAGTTAATTTATTATATTTACCTACGCTTATCAATCCATTTTTATACAATTTCTCTATATTGACCTTTCCCAAACTTTTTATTTTTCCACAAACATTAAGAGAATCTCCTTTATTTTGATTTTCTTTTTTTATTACTAAAGCCAAATTGTTGAAACTATCATCTTTTATAAAAGATTGTGGAACTATATGATCAATTTCACACTCTTGTGATAATTTATCTATATCTAAATCTTTTCCACTATAAAGACATTTTCCATTTTGAATGAAATATAAGTATAAGCTTTTGCTGTCTAACTTTTTAGGCTCTTTCTCATATCTTTTTAATTCTTCCTTTGTTTCAGTAAACTCTCTGACATCTTTCTCTATTTTTCCATACAACATATCTAAGGCTTTATATCTAGAAGAGGTTCTTTTCCCCTTAACACCTTCTTCTCTTGCCATTTCAAAGTAAAGATTAGATGGTTTATTTCCCATTATTTTCTCAATTTCTTTCACTACTTTTATTGTATGCCAAATCCCTTTTTTTATTCCCGGTGAACCTGCCAATTCCTTTACATCATCATATTTTATTTGATTCGAGTCTTTTTTTCTATTTTCATTTGAAATTAATTCATTAAACCCAAACTGATTATTCTCAATTATTTGCATGAAATTTAAGTTTGTTTCTCTCATTATTTCAATAATACTCAATTCTTTCATACTTCGTCTTTCATATTCACCACCAGTAGCTTTTAACTCTACTAATAATTTTAAACTTAATCTAGACCAACCTTTATATTTTAAATTAGCAACTTTTTTTATTACTTCAGTATCTAAATTTAGAGAGTTTTGCTGTTCTATTTTTCTTATAAGAATTTTTTTATCTTCAAAAAGAGTTATCCATTTGATAATCTCTTCTATATTTTCATATTGTTGTGATGTTTCTTCGTTTATTTTTCCTGTTATTTTTTGAAAATCATTATAAGAAGATAAAGACGATGCAAAACTATTTTCTTTTTGAAAACCAGTTATTTCAACATCTTCTTGATAAAAACACTTTATTTCTTTTAATTTCTTCTGTAGTTTTGTTTTTGTTATCGTCTTTTCTTTTTTAAAAAGTTCCTCAATCAACTGTTTTTTGGTTACAGTAGACAATCTTTTTTCACCCACTGAAATTTTATTCAGTTCATTTAATAGCATAAATTCAGAATAAAGAAGTGAATTTTTAGGGATTGTATCTTCTTGTTGTAAATAAGTACATTTATTTCTCATTCGAAGTATGAACTCTTCAGCCGACTTATCAATATCTACAACACTTTCAAAATTCCACGGATAAATTTTTTCATCATTTTTTGTTTTTAACCAAGACCATTTACTTTTTTCTTCACCCGTTTTTCTAGAAAGAGGTCCTACATAATAAGGAATTCTAAATTTAAATAATAATATTATTTTTTCTAAATTTTCTTTTAATGAAGGATAATATTTTCCTTGTTCCTTTAATATTTTTTCTAATTCTGCTTCATGCAATTGATATGGTATCTTCCCATTATCCACTGTATTCAATTTTAATAAAAAATTCTCATTCTCAATTTTATCGATACAATATTTATAGTCATCATTTATACTTAATGTTTCCTTCTTTTTTTCAATAATTTTTTTTATATCCTTAGAAAAATCCTCTTGAGAATATTTTTTAGTTTGTGTCAAATATAACTCATATTTACACAACCCATTCTCATTACTTCTAAAAATATTATCATATTCATTTTTAAAATGTTCTTTTATTATCTTTTTTAAAATTTCTAAATCTTTTTTATGGTCATTATATTTTGTTACCATTGCTTTTGAAATGTACTCATTTTCTCCTAATATTTCTCCCAGTATAAAGGCTGAATATATATTTTTAAAACATTCAAATATCTCTTGCTCATCATCTGTTAACAAACCATCTAATTCTGTTTCTGCTTTCTCTTCAGAAAGCTTAAACTCAATTTTTTCTGCTTCAATAGAAAAAATTTTCTTATAATCACATTTTGAGCCTATAAGTACTGCTCCAATGTACTTATAACTTTCTTCTTTTATTTTTTCTGATTTTATCCCTTTAAAAATCAATTCTAATTTTTTCTTTTTTTCTTTTTTATCAGTTTTTTTATCTTTTAAAATTTTTTCTATTTTTTCAATATTACTTATATCAATATCATGATTTTCATCATTTTTTAGAGAAATCAATAAATTTTCAATCGAAGTTCTCATTCCTTCCTCAGCATTAAATTTCTGACCTTCATATAAAAAATTTCCTCTATATTTAACGATGTGATGTATAGCAAGGTAGACAAGTCTAAAATCTTCTTTTTCAGAACTTGCTAATATTGAATTTCTTAAATGATAAATTGATTTAAATTTTTCATTTTCTATTTCTTTTCCCCAAATTTTCTTTCTCTCTTTTCCAAATAATTCATCATAAAAATTTTCATATTTTCTATCTTCAGTGTGAAACTTAGACTCTTTTAATTTTTTATAAAAATTTTCATCATACTTCATCATATCTTCTAATAACAAATCTTGTAGCATTCCTATCCTTACTTTTTTTCGTTCTTTTCTTCTTCTTGCACTCCGAAAATCTCTTCTTACAACTGCTGTCTCAGCACCTTCAAATAAAGAAGAACCTAACATAAATTTCCCTTTATATCTCAAAAGTTGCCCTTCAGAGTCTGTTACTGCCCATCCTACTGAACCTGTTCCCAAATCTAAGCCAATCGAATAATCTTTTTCCATTTTTTTGCTTGACCCCCTTAATAAAATATGTTACAATTATTTTGTTATTACCATTCAAGATAACACAACGAGTAAAAACAAAGCGTTAGCTTAAACGTTCATTGAAAAATGTTCCAAGTAAAATCACTAGAAATAGTGATTTTCTTTTTTATAAACTAACTTTTCTTAAAAAATTTAATCTTAATTAGTTTATAAGTAACTATAGACAGTAAATACAATGATTCATTTATAAAAATATTCTAAAAAATATAGTCAAAATATACACTAATAATAACATAAAAAGGTATACCGTGTAAACCTATTTATTGTAATTATTAAATAAAAAACTCTAAGAAACAGTGATGTTTTTTCTTCTTTCCCTTGACACTCTCCCCTTAAAATAATATAATGTACTACACAATAATAATATAATTAAAAAGTTTTAAAAACTTTTTCAGTGAGAAAAACCACTTTGGACAACCTTAGTGGTTTTTCTTATACTTTTTATTTTATAAAATCTTAATCAAACAAAAGGAGTTACATGAAATTTAATTTTTTAAAAAAATACCTAGAACACAAAAAGTTTTACCTTACTCTTCTTACTGTGACGCTACCAATAGTACTTCAAAATCTTATTGCCTCTTCCATTAATATGCTTGATACTGTAATGATTGGAAAACTAGGACAATCTGAATTAGCAAGTGTAGGTATTGCAAATCAATATTATTTTCTTTTTAGTCTAGCTATTTTTGGTGTTGCTGCAGGATGTGGCGTCTTTATTGCACAACTTTGGGGAAAAAAAGATGTTAAAAACATCAAATCAACCCTTGGCATTGGATTAATTTCTGGCCTTTTAATCACATTAATCTTTGTAGTTTTAGGAATGATTTTCCCTAGAAAAATTATGGGTATTTTTAGTACTGATCCAAAAGTAATTGAACTGGGGCGGGATTATCTTTTGATTGTTTCGGTAAGTTATATTTTTACTGCTGTTAGTTTTACTTATGCTTCGGCTCTAAGAAGTATCAGAAGTAGTTCTTTACCAATGTGGGCTAGTGTAGGTGCATTATTTTGCAATTGTATTCTAAATTATCTTCTTATTTTTGGTAAATTTGGTTTCCCATCTATGGGAGTAAAAGGAGCTGCCATTGCCACTCTAATTGCCAGAGCAACTGAAGTTTTTATTATCTTATACTATGTTTACACTAGAGAGCATACTTTAAAAGCTAGTTCACACGAACTTTTCAAATCTTCAAAAACCATGTTTATTAATATTTTTAAAGTTGCAACTCCAATTATTCTAAATGATATTTGTTTTGGTCTTTCTACTGTGACATATGCAGCTATTTATGGTCGAATAAGTACTGAAGCTATTGCTTCTATCCAGATTTGTACAACTGTTTTTAATTTATTTCTAGTTTTCATTTATGGTTTAGCCAATTCAGCAGTTGTTATTGTTGGAAACGAGATTGGAGCAGGAAAAAATGAACAGGGTATTTTATATGCCAATAGAATAACGAGTCTTGCCTTGGAAATTGGAGTTGTTCTAGCACTTCTCCTAGCTTTAATTACACCATATGTAATTAATGTTTTTAATGTTTCTGAAACTGTAAAAAATGATGCTTTTATAATTCTAATTATTTACTCTGTACTTATGATTCCTAAAGTTTATAACCTTCTAATCATTGTTGGAATTTTTAGAGGAGGTGGAGAAAATATTTATGGTGGAGTTGTTCAAGGACTAACATCTTGGTTTGTTGGTATTCCATTAGCATTTTTTGTAGCTCATATATTGCATCTCCCTATTTATTATGTAGTTGCATTTAGCAGTGTTGAAGAGCTTTTAAAAACATTTATTCTATTCAAAAGATACAAATCATACAAATGGATTAAAAATATTACTAAATCTTTTGATGATTCTGTTACAATTTAAGCTAAATAATGATAATATATAAGTAAGTACAATATCCTAAATTAATTTGAGGAAGTGAAAATTAATAATGAACGGAAAAAACAGAAGTGATATTAAGGCTGGTTTAAATGTTAAAATAGTAAAAAAAGAGGACCAAGCAACAGGTAAATTGACTGTTGGAATAGTCAAAGATCTATTAACTAATTCTTCTTCTCATCCACACGGTATAAAAGTCAGACTCAGTGATGGTTCCGTTGGTAGAGTTCAAGAAATAATAGGTTGATTATCAGATTTAATTAAATATAAGTGAGGTGTTTTATGAAAAAATTTATATCCGGATTTTTTTTATCGCTTTTTATGGGCTGCTCAGCAAAAGAAACTATAAAAGATCCTTATCTTCCTGCATGTCCAGATTCTCCAAATTGTTTTATTGCAATAGTACCATTTGAAGAACCAACATTACAATTAATTAAAGATAAAATTATTTTAAATGTATCACTATTAAAAGGTGACACTCTAGTAGATAAAAACGAATCTTTAAAATTTAGTTTCAAAACTAATTTCTTTAAATTTGAAGATATTTTAGAATTTTATATTGATATGGACAATAAAAAAGTACATATCCGTTCTGCTGCAGAAACTGGTTGGTATGATTTTGGAGTTAACAAAAAAAGAGTTCTATATTTTTCAACGCTATTAAAAAAATAAATTATTCAATAATATTAAATATAAGGAATTAAATAAATGAAAAACTATGTTTTTTTTGTAAAATATGATGGTAGTAAATATAACGGTTGGCAACGACTACAAGAAAATAGTGAAAAATCTATTCAAGGAAAAATAGAAACTGTTCTTTCTAGATTACTTGAAGAAGATATCAAAATTATTGGTAGTGGTAGAACAGATGCAGGAGTTCATGCTCTTCAACAAGTTTGTAATTTTAGGACAGACGCCATAATAAATAATGATTTTATACTAAACTTTAACCACTATTTGCCTGATGACATTAAAATTATAGAATTTAAAGAAGTAGATGAGCGTTTTCATGCAAGATATAATGCAACTAGTAAAATTTACATGTATAGGATTGATAATACAACTTATGGTGATCCTTTTTTAAGAAAATTTTCTTACTACATAGAGAATAAATTGGATCTAGTCCAAATAGAAAATAGTTTTAATATCTTTCTTGGAACTCATGATTTTACTTCTTTTTCTAAAAATAACAGTAAAAAAAAGTCCTGTATTAGAACAATAAAAAACATTACCATTCAAGAGAAAGATGGAATTATAGAAATTTATTTTGAAGGTGATGGCTTTTTATACAATATGGTAAGAATGATTGTAGGAACTCTTGTCAATATTGGACTACACAAAACTTCACTCAAAGAAGTCAAATTACTTTTAGAAAGTAAATCACGAGAAAATCATAGATTTGTTGCTCCACCTCAAGGATTATTTTTATGCAGTGTAAAATATTAATTTATTATCATCTAAATAATAAGAGTAAAGCGAGGGAACCCAATTGAAAGAAATTTTAAAAGGTAACATACAAATTATTGAAAAAATAGATGACTGGAAAGAAGCTGTCAGAATCTCTGCTCAGCCTATATTAAAAAAACAATATATTCAATCATCTTATATCGAATCTGCCATACAAAACATTGAAGAACTTGGACCATATATAATACTTATTGATGGAGTCGCTATTCCTCATTCAAGACCAGAAGAGGGCGTTTTTTCTACTTCTTCTTCTCTACTTATTATAAAAAATGGAGTTTCTTTTTCTCCTAAAACAGAAGATGTTAAACTAATTTTTCTCTTAGCTGCCAAAGACAATAGTGACCATATGGACCTACTAAAACGATTATCTGGTCTACTACTTGATAACGAACAACTATTAGATCAATTATTATTATGCTCCTCTTCTGAAGAAGTGTTAAAGTTATTATAACGTTAATCAATCAAAACCATTATTTTAAAAATATAGATAAATAAAAACATCTTGAAAAAACAATAAAAAAAGATTATAATGTTGAGTCTTAAATTTATCATAAATTAGAACTATTTCAATTTTAAACTTCAAATAGTCCTAAAAACAGTCACGAAAGGAGAAATATGTTTAATTATACAATTAAATTAAAAGGAGAATCTTTGCCTAAAAAAGATGAAGAAATTTTAGTAATTTTTTTAAAAATGTTAGACTTTTCAGCAGAGCACCTTACTTCAGTCTATCAGCCTGAAACACTTAGGTTTTGTCCTAATGAAAACGAAATATTGATCACAAATACAAAAAAACATAATGATGAAATTAATACAATTGCATATAATTATGGGTTTAAATTAAGAAATCAATAGGGAGTGATAATTATGTACGATTTTTTAAAAGAACTTAAAGGACTTAAATCCAAAGAGGGAGTCACATATCAAGAACTGTCTAAAATACTCAATGAAGAGTTTAAATGTACTTTAACAGCAAATAGTTTAGCGAGTAAATTTAGTCGTGGAACCTTAACTGGTAAAGAAGTTTCTAAAATTTTAACAGCATTAGGATATGAAGTAAAAGTAGAAAAAAAATAAATAAAAAAGTAGTAATAGTTAGAGCTATTACTACTTTTTTTTATTTATTTTTTATTTATTTTCATTGTCACCAAAGAACAATTCTTGTCATATATGACAACTTTATGTCTAATACGACAACACGAACAGGCAAAAACCCCTTTGTTTCATTGAGGTTGTGTTGACAAGTTTCTTTTTTTAAGGTATACTATATACATAAGAAAGAACAACTTTTTTAAATAAACTTTTATATAATGGAGGTAACAAATGAAAAGATTTACAATTCCAAGAGATGTATTTTTTGGTGAAAACGCATCTGAACATTTAAAAACTATTAAAGGGAAAAAAGCTTTTATCGTAGTTGGATCTGAAAGAACTGTTAAAGATGGTACAACTGATATGATTCAAAAATATTTAAAAGAAGCAAATATCGAAAGTCAGTTATTTGTAGGTATCGAAAACGATCCATCTATAGCAACAGTTAAAAAAGGTGTTGAAAAAATGAATGAATTTCAACCTGATGTAATAATTGGACTTGGAGGAGGTTCTCCAATAGATGCTGCTAAAGCTATGTGGATTTTCTATGAGCACCCTAACTTTACTTTTGAGGAAGCAGCAATACCTTTCAACTTACCAGAGATGAGAAAAAAAGCTACATTCTATGCTATTGCTACTACAAGTGGTACAGCTACAGAAGTAACATCTTTCTCAGTTATAACTGATGAGAAAACAGGTATTAAATATCCTATTGCTGATTATAATATCACTCCTGATGTAGCAATATTAGATACAAACTTAGTAAAATCAATGCCAAAAGCATTAGTAGCAGATACAGGAATGGATGCTTTAACTCATGCAATTGAAGCTTATACTTCAGTAGTTGCAAATCCATTTACAGATGCTTTAGCAGGAAAATCTATTGAAATGATAGGTAGTAATTTAGTTAAATCATTTAACGGTGAAAATGAAGCAAGAGATAATATGCATATAGCATCTAGTTTGGCAGGAATGTCATTCTCTAATGCAATCTTAGGTATTGTACACTCAATTGCACATAAAGCTGGAAAAATCTTTAATATCAGTCATGGAATGACAAATGCAATTTGCCTTTCTTATGTAATTCAGTTTAATTCTAAAGATGCAACTCAACAATATTCTGAAATTGCAAGAATTTTAAAATTAAAAGGTAGTACTGATTCTGAATTAATAACTTCATTAGTAGATTATATCGGTGAGATGAGAACAAAATTAAATATGCCACATTCTTTAAAAGAATATGGAGTAGATGAAGCTTTCTTCCTTTCTAAACTAGATGATTTGGCAACAACTGCAGTAGCTGATCCTTGTACTGGTACAAATCCTAGAAAAATTTCAACTGAAGAAATGAAAAAATTACTTTTAGCTATCTTCAATGGAGAAAAAATTACTTTTTAATAAAGAATAAAATAAAAAAATGTTACAGTTATTTAAATAACTGTAACATTTTTTATTTATACAATTTATATTTATTCTCCGCCCCCACCTTCTCCTTCACATGGCTCAGGTGTTGCTAGTGGTCTATCTGCTTTATCTTTAGTCTCTTTTATACTCTCAGGTGTTGAAGTTGTATTTTCTTCTGTTTCACCTTTCATTATATTCTTTATCTTTTCAATTAAACTCATTTTATCTCCTTTTCTACTAAATTCTTAATATTATTCAATTATAGGAATGAGAAATGCAGTTACATACAGGTCTCCATTACTCTTAAGTGAATGTTTTTTTCCTGCTGGTACTATCATTGCCTTTCCTACAGAAAACTCTATTTCTCCATCTTCCAAAACTCCAATTCCTGAACCCTTTATACAATAAAATATTTCATCATGTTTTTCATGAGCATGCATAGGCACTTTACTTTCAGCAGATATATGGTATATATTCTTTACCGTAGCTTCCTTAATTAAATTTAAATCCATAAATTTTTCTCCTTAGTCTTAACTTTATTATAACTTATTAACATTAAATATTATACCTTTTTCTTTACATAATATCAATGAAAGTTTCTTATAGAATTTTCTATTTTTAATCTATATTTTTGATAATAGTTTAAAGTCTTAAGAATTTCATATAAAAAAAGAGTAACAAGAAAATATCTCGCTACTCCTTTATTTTATTAATGAAAAAGGATTTTTTGTTCATTTTATCAAAAAACGAAGCCTTTAAACTTAATTATTCAACTTATACTTCTGATAAAACTTTTGTTTTATTTATTGTAAAGCTTCTTATAAAAATTGCTATAAATGTTGTTATTATCATAAATATACTATAATAATTAAAAATAATAATATCAAAAGCAGATAACGATGTTGCTATTCCTAAAATAGCTAACATTGGATTAGAATATGGTAGTATTCCTTGAACTCCTGCAGAAAAGGTATCTAAAATACTAGCAACAATTTTAGGTTCTAACTCATATTCGTTTGAAATTTCTTTAGCTATTGGCCCAGCCGATACAATTGCAATTGTATTATTTCCAACACAAATATCTATAACTAAAACTAAAATTCCAATCCAGAGTTCAGCATCTCTTTTTTTCTTTACTTTAGATTTTATAACATATATTAAATAATCTATACCTCCATTTAATTTTACAAGCTCTATAATTCCACCAACAATTATTACAATTATTATAATTTTTCCTGTTCCTTGAATTCCAGTAGAAATCGATTGAATTAATGTTTCTAAAGTCAAATCATTAAGATATAATCCTATTCCTCCAGAGATAGTAATTCCAAAAATTAATACAATAAAAACATTCATTCCTGATAATGCACTTATTAAAACTAGTATATATGGAACCATTTTAATAATATCGTATTCATAAATTTTAGATGTTATCTCACTACTGCTACTTTCACCCATTAGATAAAACATTAAAATTGTCATTAATGATGGTATAATCAACAGTTTAAAATTAGCTTTAAATTTATCCTTCATTTCACAACCTTGAGTTTTGGTTGCTACTATTGTCGTATCTGATATTATCGATAAATTATCACCAAACATGGCTCCACCTAAAACTGCAGCACAGCACATTCCTAAAGGATTTCCAGATTGTTCTGATAATCCTATAGCTATTGGGGTTAAAGCAACTATTGTTCCCACAGATGTCCCTATTGAAAGAGAAACAAAGCAAGAAATCAGAAAAAGTGCAACTATTAGGACTCTACTTGGAAATATTGATAATCCAAAATTTACGACTGAAGAAACAGCATTCATATCTTTTGATACTTGTGAAAATGCTCCTGCTAAAATAAATATTAAACACATTAATATAATATTGGGGTTCCCCCCACCCTTACAAAATATATCTACTTTTTCTTGAAATTTTATTTTTTTATTTAAACATAAAGCTACTACTCCACTTAATAAAAATGCAACTTCTACAGGCATACTTTTAAAATTTTTTGTAATTATTCCATTACCTAAATATATAATTATAAATAATACCATTGGAAATAAACCATAAATATTACCCTTTTTCTCACCCATAAAATACCTCCATATTTTAAATTTAAACATCTTAAAATATTAATTTATTATATGTTTTGTAGCATCTTCTATATTTTTTGTAATTTCTTTAACCGTTTCAACAGTTATTGCTAAATATTCTGCTAATTCCTTATCTGTTAAGAATGGAATTGGGTTTTCTTGGCTATACTCTTCTGTTACAACAAGATTTATGACTGCTGAAGTTTTTTTAATCATACCAGCACCACCTATTTCTTCATGCAAAGAATTACTCATAAAACTAATTCCACCACAATCTTGACTAACAACAAGGGCTAATTCAGCTATAATATTTACTTTTTCTTCTGATGTTTCTGCTTTACTTAAATTTTCTCCTAAAGATTTAATTTTTTCTCCAACATTTTTTGTATTTGTTCTTAAAGCATCCTTTGTTCTTTTCATTCCTGTCAAGTGATGTCTTATTGGAAGATTTAAAGTTGAACAAGCACTTTTAATTGCTTCAACTACATAAGGATTATCATCCTCTTCATCTCCTCTTACAAAATATGTATTTTCAGTTAATCCTTTAGAAAATCCTGATGAAATCATCGCTTCTACAACAATTGTTGGAAGTTTATCCATTCCTAATTTTTCAATTATCTCTTTCTTAGAAAAATTTGGTGAATTTCCTTCCAAATCTTCATTTGGACCTATTCCACCTATAGTAGCATTCACAGTTCCAAGAACACTTACAGGAATTCCATCGATATCAAGGACTGTTCCCACTATATTTCCATAATTTCCAGGAACTGTTTCAATAACTCCTGAGAAATTTTTAGGAAAATTTATTAAAAAACTGTTAAGTGCTGCATTTGCAAGTGCTGTTTGAACAGCAACAGGAGTTTCTGTAACTCCTTGTCCATATATTCTTCCAAATTGCTCTAATACCATTGTATGAGTATTAATAACTTCTTTCCCTATAATTCTTTTTATCATAATTTGTTCATGTTTTGTTATCTCACGTCTTGCTATTCCAAAACCTATTCCACCATTTTCTAAGACAGCAATTACCTTATTTGGTTCAAATATAAACTCTTTAACCTTCAATGTTGTACCTGTTGCTTCTTTAAATAGCTTTAGTACAACAGAAAGCCCAGCTGAATCGTCCTGTACTTGATTATTCAAACTATGACAATGTCCACATCCCACATGTCCTGCAATAGCTACAATACCTCTCTCATTATTACTTAAATTTATTTTCATTTATCCATCACCTCACATTTTTTTAATTATAGAAATAGTGATAACCCTGAAATAATAAGTAAAACATATACAATTTTCAAAAATTTCTCTGTCGATAATATTTTAGATAAGTATCCACCAATTGCAACACCTGCAAATACACATGGTATACCTATTAATGTTACAATAATATTGTGTTGTGTAAATTGACCAGTTAAATATTGACTTAACATCATATATCCATTTAAAAAGATCCAAATGAAGCATAAAGTACCTCTAATTTGATTTTTCTCTTTAAGTTTTTTAGCAACATATATTATAAGTAATGGTCCACCCGAAACAAATAGTCCTTGAAATAGACCAGCTAATAATACAATAGCAATTAATGATTTATCTCCAAAATCCAATTCACCTTTATAAAACATTTCTTTACAGGCAATTAATACTATAAATATTGCATAAACTTTTAACAATATAGCAGATTCAACAATATTAGAAAGATAAATTCCACCAATAAGACCAATTCCCATTAATACTAATAGTTTTTTAGCCTCTTTCCAATCTATTTGTTTATAGTTTTTTGAAAAAATTAATATAGAACTGATTAAGCCATATGTATTAACTGCAACTTTGGCTGTGGCTAGTCCTTGAAGATGTATTGAAGGCGGCATAGCAAGTAGAGAACCTGCAAATCCTGTAAGTCCTTGAATAATGTTAGCGATAAAAATTCCTAATCCAAATAATAAATTCCCACCGGATAAAATCTCTTCCATTTTTTCCTCCTAAGTTCTGTATTACTAAGAATATATATATACCTATATATATATTCTTAGTAACTATACTTTATAGTAGTCTATCTATATATCTATTTATAGATATATAGATAGACTCTTCATTATTTCTTTAAAACTGTTTCTTCATATGCATATAATGCTGGAGATCCACCTGTATGTAAGAAAAGAATATTATCTTCTTTTTTGAATTTTCCTTTTCTTACCATTCCAATTAATCCTGCCATAACTTTTCCAGTGTATACTGGATCTAATAAAATTCCTTCTGTTCTAGCAAGTAACTGAACAGCTTCTACCATCTCATCAGAAGGTACAGAGTATCCTGGTCCTACATATTCATCAGTAACCTGAATCATATCTTTAGTAATTTCAGCAGCAACTCCAACTCTTTCAGCAGTTGCTTTTGCAAGGTTCCAAACTGCATTAGTTTGAAGTTCCTTATTTCTATTAACACTTACACCTGTTACAGGTATATTAGCATTAACTCCAACCAATCCAGTAATAATACCTGCATGAGTTCCCGCAGATCCTGAAGGTATAACCATATGGTCTATATTAATTCCTTTATCAAATAATTGAGCCATTATCTCTTCAGCACAAGCAACATATCCAGTTGAACCAATAGGATTCGAACCTCCACCTGGAACAATATATGGTTTTCTTCCTTCTGCATTTAATTTAGCAGCTAATTTCTCAAGTTCACCCATCATATCTGTTCCACCTGGAACTACAAAAGTATCTTCTACACCTAATAAATTAAATAAAAAATTATTTCCACTTCCTTCAGGTTTATAGCTTCCTTTAACTCGTTCTTCTAATATTAATTGACATTTTAATCCCTCTTTTACTGCTGCAGCCAAAGTTAATCTACAGTGGTTTGATTGTACTGCTCCACAAGTTAAAATTGTATCTGCACCTTTTGCTATTGCATCTGCCATTAAAAATTCTAACTTTCTAGTCTTGTTTCCTCCAGAAGTTAAACCTAGAAGATCATCTCTTTTTATATAAATTGTTGGTCCCCCTAAAGCTTTAGAAAAATTCTCTAACTTTTCAATAGGTGTTTGTCCTTCTGTGTATCTTCTTCTTGGAAATTTTGCTAAATTCATTTTTATCATCCCCTTATTTTGTATTATAAATAAAATTATAAAAATTTCTTTATATAATGAAATATAGCCTATAAGCCTATAAAAGTAAAGTTTTCTAATCCTTAAATTTTTCTTTTTTTTAAAAAAAATTCTTGAAAAAACATTACTCTTAATGGTATTATAAAAATACCATTATACTTTTTTTTTTTTTTTTCAAAAAAAAGTACCATCTAGTATTATTATATACAACGAAGGAGTTTAAAAGAGAAAAATGAAACTGACTAAAGACGATTTTGATTTTATAACTACACTCATATCACTCAATAAAAAAAGGATTACAACTCTTGATTTTATTTCTTTAAAAAGTTCACAAATACAATATAAATTTAATAAAATTAATTCTCTTTTAGAAATAACAAATAAAAAAATTATAAAAAAAAGATTTAGTAATTTTTATATCCATAATTTTTCAGATTTAGAAGAATTAATATCTAATTTTGATTTTACATTTTTAAATAAAACTCAAAGATTAAACATCATTATGAAAAAATTATTAGTTGAAAACTATATCAATGTACATGATTTAGAAATTTTTTTTTCTCAAAGTAACAGTTCTATAAAAAAGGATTTAAAAGAGTTAAAAGAAAGGGCCAAAGAAAACTCAGTAGAGCTTATTTATAAAAATAAACTAGGATTTATTTTAAATGGAGATGAAAATAATATTAGATTTTTTTTCTTGAACTATTTTTTAAATGATTTTGATTTTTTTGAAAACCATATAAAAATTAAAGAAGCTGAATATCTAGTTTTTAATATGCTAAGAAAAAAAAAATCACCTTTTGAAACTTCTAAAATTATTTCTATTATGCTATCTATCCAATATTATAGAGTGAGAAATAAAGAAATTTTAATCAAATTAAAAGATTCTCTTTTTATTATTTCAGATCCCTCAAGATATAAACTAAAAACATACTATAAATTTACTGATTGTTTAACCAAAAATTTAGGTAATAATTTTGAAAAAAAATCTATGTTGTTTGTATTATCTGTACTTTGCTACTCTAGAAGTAACCCAGTTATTTTAAAAAAAGAAGAAACCTTTCATTCCATATTAATATCTTTACTCGAAGGCATTGGAACAGAATATCAATTACCTTTATCTAAAGATGAGTATCTCATAAAAACTTTAGGTTCTCATATAAAATCTGTATTTTTTAAAATATCAAATGGAATACATACTCAAAAACCTTATTTAAAAGATATTGTTACTGAATATTCTAAATTATTTTCTCTTCTAAAAAAAGAATGTAATATATTTAAAACTTATTTTAATATTAAATTAAGTGATGATGAAATTATTTTTATACTTTTTCATATAAAGTCTAGTATTTTAAGATTAGAGAAAGCTAAGATCCATAAACAAAATGTCCTACTTGTATGCAATTTAGGTGGAGGTGCTACAAAACTATTAAGCAATCAATTATCTACAATTTTTTCTCTAAATATTATCGATGAAATATCATTCTATCAATTTCAAGTTTACCAATTAGATAATATAGACGTAATTATCCATACTGTAGATTTTTTTAAAAGTAATGTCAAATCAATAAAAGTAAACCTTCTTTTAACAACAAAAGATATTCAAACTCTTGAACAAATTGGTTTTACAAAATTATAATATTTTTAACTTGTAAAAATAAAAATTATCCTATATAATATGTTGTAATTTTCAAAGTTGATATTAATTAAAAAAGTTAGTTTAAAGCGGGAAAATATGGCAAGGGAAATATTTTTAGTTAAGGATGGTGTACAAAAGGTATCTTTTTTAGGGTTTAGTTGGATAACTCTTTTTATTGTATTCTCTTTAGTTGTAGCTTTAGGTAGTTTTATGTTTATTTTTAATATTGTGGCTATTATTCTTCAGATTGTTGCTGCAATTTATTATAACAAATATTATACAAGTCAACTTATAGCTCGTGGATTTAGACCATCTAATGAAACAACCGAGATTGAACTTGAAAAGGAAGGAATATCATATAATTAACTACTGCAACAACTTATATTATCTTCAAAAACTCACCTCCTACACAATCATTTAATTTGTGAAGAGGTGAGTTTTTTTATATATTCAAGACTTTTAGCTCCTTGCTACATATTTAACTAAAGTTATCTTGTAGGAGCTATTTATCTTTTTTTATAGAGTTTCTAATGTTTCTATTTTTATTATTCTGTAAAATTAAAAATTAAACTGTATAATATATTATAGTTTTTTTTAAAATTATATTGATTAAAACAGATAATTTAAGGGGGAGTAACATGGCAAGAGAGATTTTTTTAGTTAAAGATGATATACAAAAGAGTTCTTATTTAGGGTGGGGGTGGACACTTTTCTTTTTTTGATTTTGGGTACCTCTTTTTAGAAAAGATTTGAAAGGATTTGGAATTATTTTACTTGCAACTATTGTTTTATCTACTTTTACTTACGGTGGTGGGGGGATCATTATTTCGATTGCAGCAGCAATATTCTATAATAATTATTCCACCGAAGAACTTATAAAATTAGGTTTTAGACCTTTGGATGAGAGAAGTGAATTGGAACTTAAAAATGCAGGAATATTCTATAATTAATCATCTTAAAAAATAAGAGGAGTATACAAAAAAGAAGTGATAACATCATATTTTAAAAATGGTAAGAAATCTTTTGAAATAGACACTAATGGTGAAACTGATCCAGCCAAATATAGAAAACTGAGAGAGTGGAATAAAGCTGGGGTTCTTCTACAGGACATAAATGTTAAGGAACGAACAGGTACTACTTATTACCCCGTTAGTGGTAATAAACATATAGTTTTGACTAAAAAGAAACGTACAGAATATAGAGAAAATGGTTCTAAAATGGATTAAAAAATTGTAACACGTAATATAACAGACAGTATGTTAAACTATAAATAGGTAGGTATTGACCAAGGGACTTTTTCAACTTTTATTTAAATTCTAAAAATTAATTTTTAAGAAGATGTGTCAGTATTTCTTATACTGACACATCTTTTTATATTAAAATAAAAGCTCTATTATCATAATATAATAATTTACTCTTTCTAACGTAGTAAAACAAAGGCTTTTCTACTATTATTTTTGGTGACTTCTTGGTGACTTCTTAGTGACTACCGTCACGTTTTTTCACACTTTTTCTAATTCTCTCAACATATAAAAACCCCACAAACATTGAGTTTGTGGGGTATATATTTTGTTTGTAATTATCTTTTTGAGAATTGAGGAGATTTTCTTGCTTTTCTCTTTCCGAATTTCTTTCTCTCAACCATTCTTGAGTCTCTAGTTAAGAATCCAGCTTCTCTTAAAGCAGGTCTTAATGTCTCATCAGAAACAAGTAAAGCTCTTGACACACCGTGTCTGATAGCTCCTGCTTGTCCAGAGTTTCCTCCACCAGAAACATTAACTTTAATTCCAAATTTCTCAAGACTTTCAGTTAATACTAACGGCTGCTCAACTATTCTAGATAGAATGTCTCTTCCACCAAAATACTCTTTCATAGATTTTCCATTTATTTCAATACCTTGTCCACCTGGGATAAGTCTTACTCTTGCTACTGAAGTTTTTCTTCTTCCTGTTCCTAAATACTGTATCATTTCCGCCACTGTCAATCCCTCCTAATTAAAATTCTGCTTTTACTGGTTTTTGAGCATTATGCTCGTGCTCTGTTCCTACAAATACTCTAAGTCTTGTAAGTTGTTGAGCTCCTAGTTTGTTCTTTGGAAGCATTCTTCTAACAGCTAACATTAAAGCTTCTTCAGGTCTTTTTTCCATTATTTCACCTAAAGTTCTCTCTCTAATTCCACCTGGAAATCCTGAGTGACTATAATATTTTTTATCTGTTAATTTTTTTCCTGTTACTACTAATTTTTCTACATTTGTTATTACTACGAAGTCTCCTCCGTCAATATGTGGAGTAAAAGTTACTTTTCCTTTACCCATTAGTCTTTTAGTTACTTCAACTGCTAATCTACCTAAAATTGCACCTTCAGCATCATAATGAAACCAATCTCTTACAACATCTTCATTTCTTTGCATATCTGTGTATTTCTTCATGTTTTCTTTTCCTCCTAAATCTTTATATTGCGTTCTAAATTTAACGCAACGGTCCTTTGTGGGAAAGGTTAAATTTTACCTGTTCATTTTAACACTTTCATCAAAGAATGTCAAGTATTAATTATTTAAAGACGGTTCTATTTTATTTTCTTTCTCATTTTCTTCTTGTGAAGTAGGTATTGGAGAACCAAACATCCATTCTACATGTCGTCTTATTCCTGTCAAATCATACTCTTTACCACTTACAACTACTTTATCATCTTTAGGCATAGCAATATATCCCTCTTCTATCACTTCATTTGGATCTAATGATATTTGAACTTTTACTTGTTCGTCTTGATTATCATATGGTCTAAACTCTGTTTTCAAACTTTTTACTACTCCATCTTTAGCAAGTATATTATCTATAATATCTTGATTAAGAGGTCTTTGTGGAGGATACTCTGCTATGAATAATTTTGTTGTTGCTATAAATTTATTCGTCCCATCTATTTTTTCAATAATATCCATTGTATATATTCCACGCTCTTGCAATAATATTTTCTCTAAATCTACAACTTTTTTTCCTACTCCAAAAGGATCTACCATTAGTTCAAATTCCCCTTTTGATATTAATTCATCACTTGGAGAATTAACTCTTATCTCAACTATTGCCCCTTGTCTAACTTCTTCCAACATTAAAACAATTGAAAGACTTAATATTGGCATTGGAAATAAAGGATTTATAATATTATCAAACGCTCCCATTATATCAATTTTTCCACTACCTTTTTGACTCATAGTTGCTTTATCACAGATTATTACATTTTTTAAAATTGCCATTTTTCCCTCCATTTTTTATTAAAATTTTAATTTATTTACTTCTAAATATTTTTTCAATTATACTTTAATTTTATCTTTTTTGTCAATTTTTTTAACTTTCACGATTAGCTATATAATTTCCTAATTCTATCAAAATATTAGCTGAGTCACCAACAAAATTCTCTTTTATAATATTTTGTGCTTCCTCAATTGAATTTTTCAGCAATCGTTTAGTCTTTTCCATTCCTAGTAACCCCGGATATGTTGATTTTTCTATCTTCACATCACTTCCTAGAGATTTTCCAAGTTTTAAGAAATCACCTTCTATATCAAGAATATCATCTTTAATTTGAAAAGCTAATCCTATCAGTTCTGAATACTTAATTAACTTCTCTGTTATTGATTTTTCTGTTTTTGCTATTAAACAGGCTATTTCTACTGGTAACTTTATCATTTTTCCTGTTTTATGTGAATGTATATATTTTAAAGTTTCTATATCTACTTCTTTTCCTTCACTTTGAATATCAACAGTTTGTCCACCGATCATACCCTTAATTCCAGCAGATTTTGCAGTCAAAGCAACTATGTTTAAAGCTGTTTTACTATCTAACAACTCATTTTTTTCTGAAAGAACTGTAAATGCATAAGTAAGAAGAGAGTCCCCTATAAGAATAGCTTCTGCTTCACCATATTTTTTATGTGTAGTTAACTTACCACGACGAAATTCGTCATTATCTAGGGCTGGTAAATCATCATGCACTAATGAATATGAATGTATTAATTCAATTGCAACAGCTGAAGAAAAACCTAATTTTTCCTCTACTCCTAAGAGCTCTAAAACTAATAGTAGTAAAATAGGTCTTAAACGCTTACCACCATTCATAACAGAATATTTCATTCCCTCACTTATTACTTGTGGATATTGAAGTTCATTTAAAGATTTTTCTAACTCTGTCTCAATTTTAACTTTCTTCAATTTCAGATACTCTTTCAGCATCCTAAACCTCCTGAAGTTCTATTTCATTTTCATTTTTCTCTACTACTTTTAAGATTTTTCCTTCAGCAACATTAAGTAAGTCAGAAGATTTTTTCAATAATTTCATAGCTTTTTCATACTCTTTAATACTTTCTTCAAGAACTAATTCACCGTTTTCTAATTTTTCAATAATTTTATCTATATTTTCTATATTTTCTTCAAAACTATTCCCACTTTCAGGTTTTTTTTCAGATTTTTTTACCTTTTTTACTATTTCTTTCGTTTCCATATTTTCTCCTTATACTAGAAAGTTATCTTGTATAAAATGTCATAGTTTTCTTTCCATATTTTCTTTGATCTGCTTTTTTAAAAGTAGCAACCTCGTCTCCTAGTTCTTCAAATGCATGATGTTCACAAATTATCAATCCATCTTCTGCAAGAATATTATTTTTTTCAATCGCTATTAGAGATTTACTACAAAAATCTTGTTTATATGGCGGATCCATAAAGATAATATCAAATTTTTCACCTTTTCTACCCAATATTTCAATAGCTCTTATTGAATCATTTTTATAGGCTCTTGACTTATTTTCATACCCCAAGTGATTTATATTTTCGATTATTACTTTAAGAGCCCCCTGATCTTGCTCTATCATTATTGCTTTTTGAGCTCCACGACTCAGAGCTTCCAAAGCTATATTTCCTGTTCCTGAAAACAAATCAAGTATTCTAGCATTTTCTATATAAGGTGCTATTATTGAAAAAAGTGATTCTTTTATACTACCAAGTGTTGGTCTCGTTTCTATTCCTTTTCTTGTTTTCAATTTTTTATTTTTAGATTCTCCCGCTATTATTCTCATTTTTTACCTCCTTAATTAGTTTTACAGATTTTTCTTAATTAATTTTAAGAAAAACATTTAAATATCATTAATAAATAAACATTCCGTCACCAAAACTAAAAAAATGATACTCTTCTTTTACTGCTTCTTTATATATTTCCATTATAAATTCTCGGTTTGAAAAAGCTGAAACAAGCATTAATAAAGTAGATTTTGGTAAATGAAAATTAGTTATTAAACAATCCACTACTTTAAATTTGTAACCTGGATAAATAAAAATTTCAGTTTCACCCATTCCTGCCATAAGTTCATCATTTTCACCAATACTAGATTCTAAACATCGCGTTGTTGTTGTACCAACTGATATAATTCTTCTACCCTCTTTTTTTGCTTGATTTATTTTTTCAGCAGCTTGAATAGAGATTTCAAATTTTTCACTGTGCATTTTATGATCAAGAACATCCTCTGTCTGAACAGGTCTAAATGTCCCAAGTCCCACTTCTAAAAAAATATCTACTATTTCTATCCCTTTTTCTTCTATTTTTTTTAAAAGTTCTTCTGTAAAATGTAACCCTGCTGTTGGAGCTGCTACTGATTCACCTTTTAGTGCATAAACAGTTTGATATCTTCCTTTTTCTTTCAAGGTTTCTTGAATATATGGGGGCAAAGGCATTGTTCCTAAATTATCTAACACATCTTCAAAAATTCCTTCATAGACAAATTTTAAGATTCGATTACCATCCTCTTTTACTTCTAAAAGTTCTGCTATCATTTCTTTATTATTGCCTATATACAGTTTTTGTCCTACTTTTAATTTTTTAGCGTGTTTTATTAAGCACTCCCAAGTATCTAAACTTAATCTTTTAACTAATAATACCTCTAAAACTCCACCAGTTTCCTTCTTTCCAAATAACCTAGCTGGAATTACTTTTGTGGAATTTCTAACCAATATATCACTTGGATTTAAATAATCTATTATATCGGAAAATATTTTATGTTCTATTTTATTTTTATTTTTATCGATTGTCATTAATCTTGCGCTATCTCTTGGAGTTCTTGGTAATTGTCCAATTAAATTTTCTGGCAATTCATAATCATAATCCAATAATTTTGTTGACATCTGCTTCCTCACCACTCTTTATTCCAATAACTACTCGGGCTTTTCCTCCATAGTCATTCACTATTTTTACTACTTTCAACTTATTTTGGATCATTAAATCACTGACTTTTTCAGCTTGATTATATCCTACTTCAAAAGCTAAATATCCACCTTCTTTTAAATATTTTCCTGCTTCTTTTGTTATTTTTTCATAAAAAAAGTAGCCATCTCCATTATCAGTAAGTGCTAATTTAGGTTCATGATTTTTAACCTCTATTTGAAGTTCTTCATATTCATCTTTGGGGATATATGGTGGATTTGAAACTATAAGTTCATAAGTTTCTGTTACTGCTGAAAATATATCTGATTTTCTAAAGCTAACATTTTTAGTATTATTTAGTTCCGCATTTATTTCTGCCATTTTAAGTGCTTCTTCACTTATATCAACACCTAATATTTCGCTATTAGAAAGTTCTTTTCCTAGTACAACACTTATAGCACCACTTCCAGTTCCAATATCTAAAATTTTCACATCTATTTTATCCATCATAAGGAATTTACATTGCTCTACAAGTATTTCTGTATCACTTCTTGGAATTAAAACATTTTCATTTATTTTAAATGGATATCCATAAAATTCCCAATTTCCTAAAATTTGTTGGATAGGTTTTCTAAATTTTCCTCTTAAAATAGTCATTCTTTTTATTTCATTTAAAACTTCAATATTTAACTCTTTTGATAATTGAATACTTAAAAAACTTCTGTTGCAACCAAGAGCAGTAGAAAATATATATTCCGAATCCAGCTTATACTCCTCAACTCCATAATCTTTCAGATATTTCTTAGTTTTTTCTAATAATTCCATATTAACTTCTTTAAAATCAGAATTTTTATTTTTTTCTAATTTGTCAAAAGAACTATTCTCTTCAACCATTCTCTTCAAATATTTTTTAATTTCATTTTTTTCCTCTATACTTAATACCAATTCAAAGTTTGTATATAGTCCTATTCTATCTAAATTCAGTACATAACTTATTATTTTTTCAGCTTCTAAGCGAGGTTTTGAAAAGGAGTATTTCAGTAAATACTCCTCAGCAAATTTAACTATTTCTAGTAGTTCCATAATTATACTTCCGAACTACTCAACATTTCAGCTTGACTGAACGTTATTAAAGCATCTATCATTTCATCAATATCTCCATCCATAAATGCTGCAAATTGATGGATAGTATGCTTGATTCTATGGTCAGTTATTCTACCTTGTGGATAGTTGTATGTTCTTATTTTCTCTGATCTATCTCCTGTTCCAACCTGTAATTTTCTATCATTGGCTATTGAACTTCTCTGCTTTTCAGCTTCCATTTCATATAATTTAGCATTTAAATGCTTCATGGCTTTTTCTCTATTCTTTATTTGAGACCTTTCATCCTGACACTGTACTACAACTCCAGAAGGAAGATGTGTTATTCTAACTGCAGAATCTGTCATGTTTACGTGCTGTCCTCCAGCTCCTCCAGCTCTATAAGTATCTATCTTTAGATCTTTAGGATTTATTATAACTCCTTTAACTTCATCAACTTCTGCCATAACGGCAACAGTTGCTGTTGACGTATGAATTCTTCCTGAAGATTCAGTTTCTGGAACTCTTTGAACTCTATGTACTCCAGATTCAAATTTAAGTCTAGAATATGCACCTTGTCCTGTCATCATAAAAACAACCTCTTTCATTCCACCAACACCAACTTCTTGTTGCTCCAATATTTCATATTTCCATTTTCTTCTTTCAGCATATCTACAATACATTCTAAATAAATTTCCAGCAAAAAGTGCTGCTTCATCTCCTCCAGCTCCACCTCTTATTTCAATAATTACATTCTTATCATCATTTTCATCTTTAGGTAATAAAAGTATTTTTAATTCTATCTCAAGTTCAGGCAGTAACACCTCTAATTCTTTTATTTCTTCCTGTAACATTTCACGCATTTCTAAATCTTTTTCATTTTTTATACTTTCTTTTGAAAACTCATATCCCTCTAAACATTGCTTATATTTATTATATACTTCTACTATTTCATTTATTTTATTCAAAGCTATATTATATTCCATCATTTTTTTAGGATCTGATAGAACTTCAGAAGTACCTAAAAGCTCTAGTAATTCATTATGTCTTGTAACAACCTCTTCCAATTTTTTAAACACTTTCCCATCTCCTCTATATAAATTTCTTATTTTATATTCTATTATATCATAATAAATAAAGAAAATCAAAAATATCCCTATACTATCTCCTAATAATATCTTTGATATTACAATCAAATTTTCTTTTTCAAGATAATTATAAAGTCATTAATTAAATAAATTAATATAATATAGAATAATTAAAAAAATGGATTGGTGTAAATGGAAAAAAAATTGCAAAAAGGCTTTACCCTAATAGAATTTATTTGTATCACCTCTATAGTTTCTATTTTATTATTTGGAGTTCAATATGCCCATAACATTTTTAAAGAAAGAGTTCTAATAACTGAAGCAACTATAAAAATAGTGAAAAATTTTAATAGCTACCGTGATTTAGCCTATTACAAAGAAAAAAGTTACAATGTTGAAATAAATGGTAGAGAAAAAAGATTAATTTTTAAATTAGGTACCTCAGAAATTGAAAGAGTTGAATTACCCAAAAAACTAAGATATCGAATTTCAGTTGAAAGAAGTTTTGATAGATTAAATACTTGGGTTACTAGGGATGGAAATTTGGGTCATTCTTTCTCAATCTATCTTTTTGGAAAAAGTAATCTTGCAAAATATAGAATAAGTTTTTATACCTTTTCAAAATTAAAATATTTGTCCGTAAATATTTACAAAAATATTAGTGCAAAAGAAGCTATTTACGAAAACATCCTCCAGTATCATCAAACACAAAATGCTATTAATCATATTGGTTGGAAAAAGGAGTGAAAATGAAAATATTCTTAAAGTTATTTTTATTTTTTTTACTAATTGGCAATAATGGAAAAATTTTAGGAAATGAAAATCTCACTTTAGAAAATTATAAAATTCAAATTAAAAATGAAAATTTCAAATTATTTTATGTTGAAATGAGACTGCAAAACTCTACAGCTCTAAATATAAAACTGAAAGTTGCTATTGATAATAAAAAAAATAATAGATCTTGGTTTAAAATTTTAACAAATGATTTTTCAAAAAACCAATAATACTAGGAGTCCTATGAAAACATATGTTTATACGGCTTATTCCAAAGAAAAAATTAAAATTTATGGAGAAATAGAACTTGATGATGATGTCAGTTTAAGAGAGGCACTAAAAAGAGAAAAGTTAATATTAATAAATTTTAAGATTAAAAAAGAATTTATTTTATTTCCAAAAAAAATTAAAAAAAGTGAAATAATAAATTTTAGTTATGAAATGGGAATTATGTTAGAAAGTGGAATCGGAATTTTGGAAACTCTTAAAATACAAAAGGAAATTATCACAAATAAAAAATTTAAAGAAATCATTAGTGACGTTTCAAAAAAAATAACTCAAGGAAATGGATTAGGGGATTCATTAAAAAATTATCAAATTTATTTTGGAGATTTATATATAAATATTGTCATTGTTGGAGATATTAGTGGTACTCTTCCCATCGTTTTAAATGCTCTCGCCCTACGGCTAGAAGAATCTGAAAAAGTTAAAAAAAAAATTTATCTAATGTTAATTTATCCCACACTAGTTGTCATTTTATCTGTCTTACTTTCCTTATTTTTAATATTTTTTATTTTACCTCAATTTGTTGAAATTTTTGCTACAACCAATCAAAAACTTCCATTCATTACAAAACTATTAATATCTACATTTAATCTTTTTCATAAAAAGTTTTTCTATATAACTGTATGTGGAATTTCTTTATTAATATTCTTAATAAGAAAAAAATATTCTCTACAAATAAAAAACATATTAAACATAGTATTAATAAAAACACCATTAATAAAAAAAATTTTCATCAATTATTTTACTATAACTTTCTTAAGAAATTTTTATCTATTGATTAAATCAGGGGTCTCTATTCTCAAAACCTTAGAAATATTGATTAAATTAGAAAAAAATTTGAACTTTAAGAAAGAATTAGAAAAATTAAAAGAAAACCTAAAAATAGGAGTTTCAATGAGTGACTCTCTAGAGGGAAGTATCTATTTTGATAAAATTTCAATAACAATGTTTAGAATAGGAGAAAAAAGTGGAACACTCTTGGAAATGATTGAAAAAAATATAGAGTTTAATGAAATTAAATTTAAAGAAACAACTGATTTTTTCCTAATTATTTTGGAGCCTTTATTAATTATTTTTTTAGGGTTAACAGTGGGAACAATTATTATTGGAATTTATTTACCGATGTTTGACATGATTAATTTAGCGGGGTGAAGTATGAAAAAAAAAGGTTATATTTTAATAGAAGTTGTAATAGCTTTAGGGATTATTTCCTTGCTCTTTGTACCACTACAAAAATTAATATCCATACACTTTAATTTGGAAAGAAGTGAAAAAAGGATAAAATTACTATCTGAATCTGAAATTAATCTGAAATTTTTAGAAGGGTATGGGAAAAATTTAATAGATTCTAATGCAAAGATAGGAAAAATAACTGGGCTTGGTACGGATAAATTTCCTCTTAATAACAATATCATAATTTTAAGAATTGAAAATAAAGAAAACTATATAAAAATAATTGTTCCTCCCTTTCAGAGGAATTTATGAATAAAAAAAATGGTAGTTTAACTTTAGAATTACTTGTAGGAACACTTCTCATGGGCTTAGTCATTGCTCTCTTGACCCCCATTACTAAAATCTATTATAAAACCTATTTAAAATTAAAAGAAAAAAGTAATTTAAAAGAGGTTTCAATCCTTACTTCTGAAATTTCAAACTATGTTTTTTCTACAACAATTGAAACAGAAAACAGTAATCTCTATGGAATACAGAATTTAGGATTAGGAGTTTTTAAATTAAAAAATGAAGTATTAAATAATAGAACAATGTATCTGAAAAACAATACTGTCCCCTTTGGAGAAAAAGGTGACACCCTTTACATTGAAAATCCTTTTATTACCTTAAGAACAGATGGCAAAATAAGTTTTTCTAATGAATATTCAATTTTTAGATTTTTTGAATCTCATACTACAACAAACAAAAACAATATCGAACTTAGACATATAAAAAGCAATGAAAATTATAGTAATATTCCAGGAAATAGAAATAATATTTATAAATTTGGCTCTGAAGAAACACTTATTAAAGGGTTAAAAAAAGGGTTTTTTTATGAAATAAAAGGTGGTATTATTATGGAATTTGAAGGAAAAGAAGGGATAAAATATAAAGAAGTTTTCCTAAGGGGTCAAAACTAATGAATAAAAAAGGTTTTATTCTACCATTTACTTTAATTGTTTTAAGTCTTGTTCTGTCTGTTTTTCATTTATTTAATCTCTCACTAAATAGTAGGGTTAGTCTTAATCTTTTACAAGAAAAAAATCGAATTTTAAAAAGTGATTTTATGAATATGAACAATATTATAAACTATGAGCTTGAAATTATGAGTAATTATATAAAAAATGGAGAAATAGAAAATATCGATCAATATTTTTTTCATTCTCTAAGTGGAGACCCCATATGGAGCAATAAAGACTTAAGAAATAAAAAAAGTATCGGTGGATATTACATTGTAAAGATTTCTCCTCCAATAGAAACATTAAATATGGGGAATAAAAGTGATATAGAAATTTTTTTCCATAAAAAAATGGAAATTACTGATGAAAATAATAATAAATATATGACTCTAACCATGAAACTAGACAAAATAAAAATGAAGTGTATTTTATTAAATTCAAAAAAAGATTTAAAATGTGAGCTTGAAGAAAGAGCGATAGAAAACATAAGGGTAGTAGGTGAATTATAATGTTCAAAAACTATATCAATAAAAAAACTAAAAATGAAGAAATAGAAAAAAATGTAATTAATCTTGAATTTTTGGAAGATTTAGAAAAAAATTTTACTCAAGATAAAAAAAAATTAAAAACAGAAATATTCTTATCAGACAACCTATTCATCATGGAAGAACTTACTTACTTTGATGAAGAACAATATAATATTTTTGATTATATTGTAGAGTTTAATTCCGGATATTTTTTTGCAGTTTCTAGGGAAGTTATCGATGATATAATAGGAAAAATGAAGGTTCAAAATATCTATTTAATTGGAATTTATTTATCCTATGAAGATATTAAAGAGATTCAAAATATAAATTTTATGAGCATTGACCAAAGAAAAGAGTTTATAAAAGAAGAAATTAATTATTTGAAATATATAGTTCTAATTATTATTACCTTAGTAATTCATTTGTTTTTTAGAGGATATAATAATAAGATAATCGCAAAAATAGACTTGATAGATAAACAACATATTGCTTTAAAAACAAAAATTAAGGAGAATCAAAATATTATTTTAAATATTGAAAAAAAAATAGAACAACAACATACATTTGAAAAAAATTTAATGGGACGAGATACAGGGGTGACTAAAATTCTGAACAAAATTTTTAATGAAACAATAGAAGATTTTTTCATAGAGAGCTTAACAATAACAAAAAATCTAGTGGCAATTGTAGGGAGTAGCTCTAATCTCAATGCTATCTATAATTTCAAAAAAAAGCTCTTTAATGAAGGCTTTAAAAAAATAAATAATGATTTTATAAAAAATGAATCTGGAAATATTTTGTATAAAATTGATTTTCATTATTATAATAATATTTCTAAAATAGAAAAAGTTGAAAAAAATGATTGAAAAAATGAGAGAAATATTTTTAAATAAAATAGGAAAAGAAAAAATACGAGATGCCCTAAAAATAGCAATAGCTATCATCACTCTATATTTTTTAATTTTTATTCCTATCAAAGATATTTGGAATAAAAAAAATATAGTTTCAAAAAAATCTCTTGAGAAAGAAAAACTTCTTTTAGATATAGAAATATCCAATTTAAAAGTAAAAACTATTCAAAAAAAATTGGAAAAAATTAAACTAGAAAAAATAAAATTTGATGTTAAATTAAAAGAAATTGTTTTTTTAAATACAGCAATGGAAACAATTGAAATTAATGAAGTCTTAAAAAAATTCAACTTAAAAATAAAAACTATGGCTCGAAGAAAAAGCTTATTATTTTCAGAAGAAAAAAAAATATTTAAATTAATTTCCCCCTATGAAATATTAGGAGAAATTGAAGATATATTCTTATTTTTAAAATGGTTAGAAAGTAAAAATGAAAAATATGAAATTGTTAATGATAATTTTAATATTACATTACTCTCAAAAGAAATAGCTAAATTAAATATAAATATAAGTTATCTTTCTTTTGAATTTAGTGATCAGAAAAATTTAAATTCTATAGAAATAATTCCGTCACAAAAAATATTATCAAGTAATTTTAATTTTATACCACCAATTAATAAGACTCATCTTGTAGAAATAAAAGAAGTTATTTTTTATGGTTCTAAATATTATGAGCTTACCTATAATAAAAATCAAAAAAAAATACTCAAAAAAAATACTGTATTTATAATTGATAGAATTCCTTATATTATTGAAGAAAAAAATGGAAATTTTACACTAAAAGTAAAAAATTAAAAAAAAATATGCAGAATTGTGTAAAATAGTGTAATATAGTAATATAAGAATAATTATAGGAGAATATAAAAATATGGAAAAAAATAGACTTATTGAAATTTTAGAAAAATTTAAAAAAATAAAAATAGCTGTAGTTGGTGATATCATGCTTGATGATTATATCATTGGAGATGTTGAAAGAATTTCACCTGAAGCACCTGTTCCAATTGTTAAAGTAAAAGAAGAACGATTTGTTCTCGGTGGAGCTGCAAATGTTATCAGTAATCTTGCCTCTTTAGGTGCTCAAACTATTTCTTTTGGAATCGTTGGTAATGATTTTGATGGAAAAAGACTTATTAAGGAGCTAGAAAATAAAAAAATTGATATTTCTGGAATAATAAAAACTGATGATAGACCTACAATAGTAAAAAGAAGAATAACTAGTGGACAACAACAGCTCCTTAGAATTGATTGGGAAGATACTACCCATATTACTTATGAACAAGAAAACCTTATCATTGAAGGAATTAAAAAAAATATAAAAGATATTCATGCAATTATTCTTTCTGATTATGATAAAGGAGTTTTAACACCTCGAGTTGCAACAGAAATAATAAAAATAGCTCGAGAAAATAAGATTATCGTTAATGTTGATCCTAAACCTAAAAATATTGAAAATTATAGAGGAGCAACTTCAATGACTCCCAATAGGAAAGAAGCAAGAGAGTGCTTAGGGATTCCACAAGAGAATGATTTCTATAAAATAGGAAAAGAACTTAAAGAAAAATTACAATTAAAAAATTTATTACTTACAAAAAGTGAAGAAGGAATGAGTCTATTTTTAGATGAAACAGTTGATATTCCTACATATGCTAAGGAAGTTTATGATGTTACTGGTGCTGGGGATACTGTTATCTCTGTATTTACTCTAGCGGCTGCGTCTGGAATAGAATGGTATGAAGCTGCTAAAATAGCTAATACTGCGGCTGGAGTTGTAGTTGGACGAATTGGTACATCTACCGTAACTGTAGATGAGATTTTAGAGTTTTACGATAGAATTTATCACGAATGGAAATAAATAGGAGAAAAAATGTTTAAAATTGGTAATGGATATGACGTACATAGGTTAGTTGAAGGAAGAAAATTAATACTTGGTGGAGTAGAAATACCTCATACAAAAGGTGTTTTAGGTCATTCAGATGGTGATGTCGTTCTTCATAGTATTATGGATGCAATGTTGGGTGCTCTCTCTCTTGGTGATATTGGAAAACATTTTCCTGATACAGACTCAAAATATTTAAATATAAATAGTACAATATTATTAAAAGAAGTTAATTCCTTATTAAAAAAAGAGGGATATAAAATAAATAATATAGACTCTATTATTGTTTTAGAAAAACCAAAAATAGCCAATTATATCGAAGAAATGAGAAAAATAATATCTGAAATTTTAGAGGTAACTATTAACTGTGTAAGTATTAAAGCAACAACCGAAGAAAGACTTGGTTTTACTGGTTTAGAAGAAGGTGTTAAGTCTTACTGTGTTGTTCTTTTAGAAAAAATAAACATCTAATAATATAAGGAGGATATGATAGGACGTTCAGATCCTGTCATTAATAAAACTATGAAATTATCAAGCCACTTAGACCCCAAATTTATAATGTTAAATTTTCAAGGTAATACAATTGAAGATGTTATCTCAAAAATGATAGATAAAATATCATATGAAACCTGTGAAATTAATAGTGATAACAGGGAACTTATTAAGCAAACTGTACTAAAAAGGGAAACTGAACTATCTACTGCAATTGGTAATGGAATAGCAATACCACACGGAAGATTAAAAGATTTTAAAGATTTTATAATAGCTATTGCTGTTATGGAAACACCTTTTAAAATGAATCTAATCGGTCACAAAGAAGAAGAGAAAGTAGATTTTGTTGTACTAATTCTCTCGGATATTCTAAAAAATAAAAATATGTTAAAAGCCATGAGTGCTATTTCAAAATTATCTATGAAAAATACTGTGATTTTTGAAAAATTAAAAAAATCAAAAACTCCATCAGAACTTATAGACTTAATTCAAGAATCTAATATAGAAATAGAACATCAAATAGTCGCTTCTGACCTCTTTGATAGTAACCTACAGCCTGTAACTCCTACAACAACTTTAGAAGTAGTTGCTCAAAGATTAATCTCTGAGCAAATAAGTGGATTACCAGTAGTTGATGAACAAGGAAATATCATAGGTGAGATAACAGAGCGAGAATTAATCTCATTCGGTATGCCTAAATATACTCATCTTTTAGATGATTTAAACTTTTTAACAGTTGGTGAACCTTTTGAAGAGTATTTATTAAATGAAAATATAACAACAATAGAAACTCTTTATAGAAAAGAAGGAATTTTTACTGTTGATCTTGAAGCAGGAGTAATGGCTATTTGTTCTATTATTATCAAGAAAAATGCAACTAGAATCTATGTTATTGAAAATAATAAATATATAGGAATAATTAAAAGAGCAGATATTATTAAAAAAGTCCTTCACTTGTAGAAAGTGAAGGACTTTTTTTAATATGATCTCTTTAACGTGTCACTAATAGGAACACCAATTACTGTCAATGCTCTGAGTTCTTAATAAACTCAGAGCATTTTAAATTATCCTAAAATCTTCTTAAGATCATCTTGTGGTATCGATATTGGTGTTAAGTTAAATTTTTCAACAAGAACATTCAAAATATTAGGTGAAATAAATGATGGTAATGACGGACCAACAAGTATATTTTTAATCCCCAGTGATAGAAGTGTTAGCAGTACACAGACTGCTTTTTGCTCATACCATGAAAGGACTAAAGTTAATGGTAACTCATTTACCGTACATTCAAAGGACTCTGATAATGCAACCGCTACTTTAATTGCACTATATGCATCATTACATTGCCCCATATCCATAATACGAGGAAAATCTCCAATTGTTCCAATATTTAAATCATTAAAACGATATTTTGCACAACCAAGAGTCAGAATTATTGTATCCTGAGGAGATTGTTTCACAAATTCAGTATAATAATTTCTTTCATTTTTTCTTCCATCACAACCACCAACAAGGAAAAAATGCTTAATATCTCCTTGCTTTACTGCTTCAATTATTGCATCTGCAACACTTAAAATAGCTCCGTGTGCAAATCCAGTTGTCATAGTTGTACCACCTCCATTAATTCCTAACATTTCATGAAGTTCCTTGTATCCACCAAGTTCAAGTGCTTTTTCAATAATTATTGAAAAGTCCTTATTATCATCAATATGACACATATTTGGATATGCAACAACAGATGTTGTGAAAATTCTATCTGAGTAGTTTTTAAGAACAGGCATAATACAATTTGTTGTAAATAATATAGGGGCTGGAATATCTATAAATTCTTTTTGCTGTGCATGCCATGCAGAACCAAAATTCCCTTTTAAGTGTCCATATTTTCTCAATTCTGGATAGCCGTGAGCTGGTAACATTTCAGAGTGGGTATAAATATTAATTCCTTTACCTTCCGTTTGATCTAAAAGAAGTTTTAAATCATGTAAATCATGACCTGTTACCACAATAAATGGACCAGGTTCAATATTACAGTTTACTAACTGCGGGCTAGGTGAACCATAAGTAGAGATATTTGCACTATCTAGTAATTCCATACACTTTAAATTTATACTCCCGGTTTCCATAACAAGAGATAGTAGTTCATCAGAACTCAGATTTTCAGATATTGCAGACAGACCTTTGTAGAAGAATGTATTAACTTCTTCACTTTTTTTTCCAAGAATAGATGCATGATGTGCATATGCAGCTACACCACGTAATCCAAATAGTATTAAAGACTTCAAAGAACGAATATCCTCATTACTTGTCCAAAGTGTATCCATATCCACTCTGTTAATATCTAAAATTCCTATTTTCTTAATTTTATTACGAAAATTTTCAATAAAATTGTTATCAAAATTCACATTTGTAACAGTAATAAAGAGCCCTTCGATTAAAAGTTTATCTGTCTGTGGAGTATTTTTTCCTTTAAAAGTCACAGCAAGAGCAATAAGGTCGCTCGTTAGATCATCTTGAAGATTTGCTGTATCCGATTTTTTCCCACACACCCCATTTACTGTGCATCCCTTTCCATTATCAGTTTCTTCGCATTGAAAGCAAAACATTGACATAATTATTCCTCCTATTTTAATTTAATTTATTTTTATTAAATAGATCCTCTCTAATCTAAACTTCTAATATCTCCCCATCAGTTGTAAGTGTCACAACCTCCCATGGTATTAATTTTCCACAATTTTTCAATGCTGATATAATCGCATTTTCAAGACCACCACAACATGGTACATCCATGCGTACAACTGTCACTGATTTTATATTATTGTTTGTAAGCACTTCAGTTAATTTTATAGAATAGTCAATATTATCTAACTTTGGACATCCTATTAATGTTATCTTATTTCTCATAAATTCTTGATGAAAATTACCATAAGCATATGCTGCACAGTCAGCAGCAATAAGAAGTTTTGCACCATGAAAATAAGGAGCATTTTCTGGTACAAGTTTTATTTGTACAGGCCACTGATTTAAATTTGTGGTAATTGTTTTAAATTCTTCAGATATTCCACTAACTATTTTTTCTCTTTTAATTGTCTTAGAATTTTTACCAGGACAACTAAATGAAGTGTTCTTTATTTCTTTTTTATCAACTAATATATCAGGTAAAACTTTTTCATTAGATCTATTAACTTCTTTTTCAACAAAACTAATTGCATTAGTAGGACAAACTGGTAAACAATTCCCAAGTCCATCACAGTAATCTTCACGTAAGAGAGTTGCTTTCCCTTCAACCATACCTATTGCACTTTCTTTACAAGCATTTACACAAAGACCACACCCTACACATTTTTCTTTATCAATTGTAATAATTTTTTTTATCATAAGTTGAACCTCCCTTGTATTTACAAATTTATTATAGTATACTTAAAATAATAAGTATGTTGTAACTACAACAAAAGAGGTGGCTATGAAAGAAATTTTTGATATTGTAAAACATAATGATTTATTTAACGGAATAATATTAAGTGATTTTGAAAAAATGATTACTTGTTTATCTCCAATACGAAAAAAATTTAATAAAGCAGAGACTATTTTAAATACTGGAGATAGAGTCGATTGTATATATATTATTTTATCTGGTTCAGTTAAAGTAGTAAAAAATACCATAGATGGGAAAGAAAATATTCTTACAGAATTATCTGCTTCTGAAATTTTTGGAGAGGTCTTTTCTTGTGCAAATATTTTATATAGCCCTGTTACTGTTATATCTTTAGGAGAAAGTGAAGTACTTTTTCTAGATTATAAAAAAAGTATTACTTCTTGTCAATCCATATGTTCCTATCACTCAAAATTAATATTAAATATGCTTAAACTACTTGCTAACAAAAATATTATGTTACATCAAAAGATAGAACTTATTTCAAAACGGACAACAAGAGAGAGGTTATTGCTATATTTTGATCTTAATCGGGGAATCAAGAAAAAATTTATAATACCCCATAATCGTGAAAATCTTGCATCCTATCTTTGTGTAGATAGAAGTGCCATGTCAAATGAGTTAAGTAAAATGCAAAAAGAAGGGATTATTAAATATAATAAAAATCAATTTGAGATTTTATAGAAATAAGCATTTATCAAAAATAAAAAAGGAGGAAATATTATGTCATATGTTGAAAAAATTTTTGAAAGACTACATGATGTTCCAGAAAGAGGATTTGAAGAATTTAAAACCTCTAAAATTTTAGCAGAAGAATTAAAAAATTTAGGCTATGAAGTATTTGAAAATGTTGGAAGAACTGGTGTTCTAGGAATTCTTGATTCAAAAAAAGAAGGTCCAACTCTCGCTCTTCGGGCAGATATGGATGCTTTGGAGTTTGTTATTGATGGAGAAATAAAAAATATTCATGCTTGTGCCCATGATGCTCATAGTGCCATAGTTTTAGCTACTGCCAAAAATTGTAAAGAACTAGGTCTCAAAAAAGGAAAACTTAAAATTATATTTCAACCTGCTGAAGAATTAACTGGTGGTGCTCTTGAAATGATGAAAGATAAAAGATTAGGTAAAATAGATGAAATTATAGGGTGCCATCTAAGACCAGTTGAAGATATGAAATTAGGAGAAGCTTCTGAGGCTGTTTATCATAGTGCAACAGTTCAGATGCAATATAAAATAACTGGGCTTTCTTCCCATGGTGCTAGACCACACCTTGGTATAAGTGCATTAGATGCTGCAGTTATTGCAACAAATGCTATTAATGCTATAAGAATTAATCCTGCTATTCCACACTCTATAAAAGTTACTAATATTTCTGTTGAAGGAAGAACATATAATAAAATTCCTTCTGAGGCGACTATAGCCTTAGACTTAAGAGCAGAAACTAATAATATTATAGAAGAAATAAAGGAAAAAGTTAAAAATGCAGTTACATATTCAGTTAAATCAATAGGAGCTAGTGCAGAACTTATTGGTTTTGGGGAAGTTATTGCTGCAGAATATGACAAGGAAATTATAGAAAGTTGTAAAGAGGCCATTATAAATGTTTTAGGGAAAAGTTTTGGAAAATTATATAATTATGGTGGTGAAGATTTTCATTATTTTAGAAGAGATTTAAATTGTAAAGCATCATATATTGGAATTGGAGCAGAGGCCTCTCCAGGATTACATCATGAAAAAATGACTTTTAAAATAGAAGCACTTGAAATAGGTGAAAAAATCATGACAGAAATTGTAAATATTCGACTTGGATTAGGTAAAAAATAAAAATTAATGAAAAATTTAACTTACAATTTACATAATTAATTATCAGCTAACTTATATTGAATTTACCCTTATTTACAATATCTTATTAAGGGAACTATTACTTTATCTTTAGAAACTAGAAAAGTATAGTAAAAAAAAATGGAAAAGAAATCAAATGATTTTTTCCATTTTTTTATTTATTTTATTCACTTTTCATTTTTAAATATCTTTTACATTGTTGCTCTGTATTGTAACCTAAAAGTACACCTAATATAAAATCTTCTTCTGGTGAATATTTTTTTAATGAATCTTTACTAAATCTTTTTAAAACCTCTATCGGTTCTTTTGTTCCAAAAAAAATATTCACATATTTTTCTTCTAATTCTTCCACTAAAAACTCATAGTTACATTTTTCTAATCTTTCTTTCACAATCTCTAGATTATCTGGGGTAGTTGTAAGAAGAGCAAGATTTCTAAGACCTTTATTCAACTCATAAATCATATGAAAAAAAACAGCTAACTCCTTCCCTTGTTTATTACTCATAGCTTACCTTACACTCTCAATCCATAATTTTATTCTTCCATCAGTTAAATTACTTTGATTATTTTCATCTATTACAAGACCTAAAAAATCTCCATCTAAAATCCCTGTAGAGTTTGAATATGAGTAACCATCTGTGGATGTTTGACCTATTAAAGTTATTCCTTTATCTTTTATTTCTTCATAAATAATCCCAATTCCATCTACAAAACTATCTCCAAAAGATTCTTGATCTCCAACTCCTATAAAAGCAACTTTTTTTCCAGTTAAATTCTTTGTTTTTAATATCTCTAAACCTTCTTGCCAATTATCTTGTAAATCTCCCATTCCCCATGTAGAGGTTGCAAATATAGCTATATCATATTCTTCAACTTTAGAGATTTCTGCTACTTCCATAACATCAGCCTTTAAAAGAGTTCCCACTCGATTTGCTATATCTTCTGTAATTCCTGTTGTGCTTCCATAAAAAATTCCTATTTTCATAACTATCTCCTTTTTAATTTTTTATCTAATGACTAAAATTATTATATTCTTTTTTTATTTGTTTGTCAAACTATTTTATTTGCTTTAAATTTAAGTTACGAATATTTTTCACTTGAAAAAGAAAAAAAATCTAAAATTATAACAAACTCTACATTATATTTTAATCCCATCCAAAGATTAAAAATAAAAATGAGATTTTTAATAAAAAAATTTAAAAGCACACATACTCCTAATATCTCTAGCTTTTATTAGATTTATATGATACTATTATCTAATATAAATTAAAATAATAGCTTTGGGGGATTGCAAAATGGATATCATATATAAAATAGTAGATTTTGTTAATAACATACTTTGGGGAAAAAATATATTAGTGGTTTTATTAATTTCTACAGCCCTTTTTCTTACTTATAAAACTAGATTTATGCAAGTTAGATTATTTAAAGAAATTTTTAAAACAATTTTTATAACTAATAAAGAAAAAAATGGTGTTAGTTCCTTTGAAGCATTTTGCCTTGGGACGGCTTGTAGAGTAGGAGCTGGTAATATTATAGGAGTTGTGGCTGCTATATCTATTGGTGGAGCAGGTGCACTATTTTGGATGTGGATTGTTGGTTTATTAGGTGCCTCTACAGCCTTTGTTGAGTGTACACTAGCAGTTCTATATAGAGAGAAACAAAAAGACGGTTCTTACCGTGGTGGAACTCCTTGGATTTTAGAAAAAAGACGAAACAACAGATGGCTTGGAATTGTATATGCTTTAATGTCTATTATTTGCTATATTGGAGTTATTCAAGTTATGTCTAACTCTATAACAGAATCTATACATGGAGCTTCTTCTATCAATAAAACATATATTGCTTACTCTTTAGTTGCTATTGTTGGATTTATTGTTTTAAGAAAAAATGACAAAATAATTTCAAGTCTAAATAAAGTAGTACCTGTAATGGCTGTTCTCTACTTAGGAGTTATTACTTTTATTCTTTTAAAAAATATCACATTAATTCCAAATATGTTTTCTGAAATAATTTCACAGGCTTTTGGAGGGAAACAATTTTTAGGAGGAGTTTTTGGTGCTGCTATAATGGAAGGGGTTAAAAGAGGACTTTTCTCTAACGAAGCAGGAAGTGGAAATTCAAGCTATGCTGCTGCAATCGCTAATCATAGTAATCCTGTTAAGCAAGGAATGTTGCAAGTTTTAGGGGTTTTTGTTGATACTCTAGTTATCTGTAGTGCTACTGGTTTTGTTGTTCTTCTAGCAAAAAATTCTATTAGTAGTTCTTTTAAAGGAATTATTCTTTTTCAAGAATCTTTAAAATATCATATTGGTTCTGCTGGAGTACCATTTTCTGTAAGTATTATATTCTTATTTTCACTAAGTACAATTTTAGGAGTTGCATTTTTTGGAAAAAATGCTCTAGGTTTTATTAGTGACAATAAATTTCTTAATATTGGTTACAAAGTTTTAATTGTTATGATGGTTTTTTGGGGAGCGATTGAAAGTAATCATTCGATTTGGTCCCTTGCAGATTTTGGACTAGGAATAATGACAATTATTAATTTATATGCTATCCTACCTATTTCACATGAAGCTATTCATGAATTAAATCTTTATGAAAAAGATCTAAACTCTTAAAATAAAAAAATTCCCTTTAATAGTTACTAAACTATATAAAGGGAATTTTTTTTATTTTTTATTAAATTAATATTGAATCTCATTTAGGTTCTCTAATTTTTTTACTTCTTCATATTTTTCGATTACAGCCTCTGTGATTTCTTTTCTTAATTCTGGATTTATTGGATGAGCAATATCTTTATACTCTCCTCCAGGCATTTTTCTAGAAGGCATAGCTACAAAAATTTCTTTCTCTCCCTCTATAACCTTCAAACCATGAACAACGAAACTATTATCAAAATTTATGTCTGCATAAGCTTTTAATTTTAAATCTTCATTTTGAGTTTTTACCATTCGTAGACGTACATCAGTAACTTCCATTTTATGCACCTTCCTTTAGTATATTTTTATGTTTATAAAAAATCACAAATATAAAAATCACATTTTGGTAACTTTATCTTTAGCTCTGCTTCAACTTCTTTTATTTCTGCATTTTTAATAAGTAAATAGTAACAGCTTCCACTTCCAGACATAAAAAAATTGTGATGTGTTAAATCCATAATTTTTTTTCTAAACTCTTGAATCTGTGGATTATTTATTAGAAGAGCTTGTTCTAGTTGATTTTCAATATTTGTTACAACTATATACATTTTATTTTCTTCTATTCCTTTTATTATTTGAGAAATATTTGATTTTTTTAATTTTTTCTCATCTTTAATACTTTTTTTTAAATTTTCTTTTTCATAATTTATAAAAGCCTCTACAGTTGAAACCCCAAATTCTGGTTTTATTAATAATAAACTAACATCTAAATTATTCTGAAAGAAATCTAATTTTTCTCCTATTCCTCTTGCACGACAACTTTTATTTTTTATGAAAAAAGGGATATCTGCACCAATATTTTTAAATTTTTCCATTAATTCTTCATCAGTAAAAATCATTTTATGAAACTTATTAAGTTCTTTTAAAAAAAATCCACCATTGGAACTTCCCCCACCTAATCCAGCTTCCAATGGGATTTTTTTATCTAAATAAATCTCTATTTCTTCTGGTTCTAGTCCTGCTAGTTCATAAAATTTATTATAGACTTTACTCAATATATTTTTCTCATCAGTGGGAACTTTGGGATTATTAACAAATATTTTTAATTTCCCTTTTTTTTCAAAAAATTCAATATTCATTTTATCACTAAGATTAATTGGTAACATTGTCATATCTAAGTTATGATATCCATTTTCTAGCTTTTCTTCTATATTTAATCCTATATTTATTTTTGCATTGGAAAAAATCTCAAGCTTCACTAATAAATCAGCTCCTCACCATCTAAATCAACATTTTCTACTCCTCTAACTTCCAATAATGATATTAATTCTGAAGTTTTACTCTTGGTTACATTTCCTGTTGGAACCTCCAACACTTGAAACTTAAAATATTTATCATAATATTCAAGTTCAAGAATGGAACCTACCTTTATTTCCACACTAGGTTTTACAACTTTTCCATCTATTTTTGCTTTTCCACCTTCAACAACTATTTTAGCAATTGATCTTCTTTTTATTATTCGGCTTACTTTAAGAAATTTATCAATTCTCATATTAAATCACCTATCCTAAATTTTTTTTAGCTTCATTCCAAAGCTTATCCATAGAATCTAAATCTGTATTTTGAATATCACACTTATTTTCTATATAGTTAAATCTTTTTTTAAATTTTTTATTTGTTTTTTCTAATAATTCACTGCTATTATATCCTAAATAATTAGAAAATGTAATAATTGAAAATAAAATATCTCCTATCTCTTCACCTGTTTTTTCTTTATCACCTTTTTCAAGTTCAATTTTCATTTCATTTATTTCTTCCATAATTTTATCTAAAAAGCCTTCTTTATTTTCCCACTGAAACCCTACTTCTGCGACTTTTTTAGCTATTTTTTCAGTTCTTAACATAGCTGGAAAAGTGGTTGGAATACCGTCTAATATAGATTTTCTATCTTTATGCTCTTTTTCTTCACTCTTTATCTTGTTCCATTGTTTTTTAACTTCTTCTGGTGTCAAATTTCCATCTTTTTCTAAAAAAATATGCGGATGTCTTCTAATTAGTTTTTGACATATTGACTCTATTACATCTTTCATATTAAATTCATTTTTTTCTTCACAAATTTGAGCTTGAAAGGCTATATTTAAAAGTAAGTCTCCAAGTTCTCCTTTCAAGCTATCTCCACCTTGATCCATAGCCTCTAAAGTCTCATAAGTCTCTTCTAAAAGATATTCTTTCAGACTTTCTAAAGTCTGCTTTTTATCCCACGAACACCCTTCACTTCCCCTTAATTTCTTTAATATATCAACCAATTTGTTAATTTCTGCCATTTTCCCTCCAATTTTTTATTTAAGAATAGTCCGAAATAAATTCTTCTATTGTTCCGTTATATAAAAAAGAATTTTCTATTTTAATATATTTTCCTTTTCCTTTTTCCATTAATTCAATAATTTTTTCAATATTTATTTTGTTATTAATATCATCCTCTATAAATTTAATGCTTACTTTATCTTCTTTTTCTATTACTTCTTGAATACCAAACTCTATTGCATTAATTTTTACTCGCTCCCCTCTAAAATATGATAGCGTTTCTGCAGGCATAACTCCAAATCTATCTCTAATTTCCTCTTCTAACTCATTTAATTCTTCTAACTTATTTATATCACTAATCCTTTTATATATTATAATTTTCTCATTCTGATTAATATATGCCTCTGAAATATATCTTGGGATATTTAATTGAACTCTAAACTTTTCTAATTTAACTTGTGGAGATATCCCTTTTAATTTATTCAGTTCTTCATTTAATAATTTTGTATATAGATTATACCCTAAAACTTCTAAAGCACCATGTTGTTTGTCTCCTAAAATTTCACCTGCTCCTCTAATTCTCATATCTTCCAATGATAAATGGAAACCTGTTCCTGTTCCCAATCCAGCCAGCGTTTTTAGTGACTCTTCTCTCATTTTAGATTTAGCATTCATCTTACTATTTTCATCCATGATAATATAGCAATATCCCCTTTCAGAGCCACGTCCAACACGGCCTCTTAATTGATACATTTGAGATAATCCTAACTTTTTCATTCCCTCTATAATAATAGTATTTGCATTCTCTATATCTATTCCATTTTCTATAATTGTTGTAGATAATAAAATATCCAATTCTCCACTTTCAAACTGCATTAATCTAGATCTAATCTCTTTTGGTGGCATTTGACCATGTATATAATCTATTTTTACAAAGCTAGGAAGCATTTTTTCAATCTCTTTTTTCTTTGATTCCATGCCTTTTACTGAATTAAAAATATAAAAACATTGCCCTTCACGAGAAAATTCTCTAAGTAAAGCTTCTCTAATATTCTCACTTTTATTTTCAATAAAAATATCTTTTATTGGAACTCTATTTTCAGGTAAAGTCTCAATAATTGAGATATCTCTTATTCCTAAAAGTGCTAGATTTAAAGTTCTTGGAATAGGGGTAGCAGTTAAAGTCAACATATCAACACTATTTTTTAACGTTTTTAATTTTTCTTTAGCCCTTACTCCAAATTTTTGTTCTTCATCTATTATTACAAGACCAAGATTTGAAAATTTTATTCCTTCAGATAACACTTTATGTGTTCCAATAATAATATCTATTCCACCACTAGCTATTCTTTTTATTATTTCTTTTTGTTCTTTCTCTGTTTTCAATCGACTTAATAACTCAATTGTAAAAGGATAGTTTTTAAACCTTTCTATAAACCTTTCATAGTGTTGTTGTGCAAGAACTGTTGTTGGCACCATTAAAACAACTTGTTTCCCTGAATCTACTGCCTTAAATGAGGCTCTCATTGCGACCTCTGTCTTCCCACAACCAACATCTCCACATATTATTCGGTCCATGACTCTTGTAGACTCCATATCCCTTTTGGTATCTTCAATGGCTTTACTTTGATCTGGTGTCAAGTTATAAGGAAAACCATCTTCAAATTCTTCTTGTAAAACACTATCAAAATCAAAACTATATCCTTTTTCTAAGTTTCTCTTAGCTTGAACTTCAATTATTTCAAGAGCAAATTTAAGTAACTCTTCTTGTAATTTCTCTCTTTTCTTTTTAAATCCTTTTCGCCCTAATTTATATATATCAGGTTCTTTTCCCGCATCAACAATAAATTTTTCTATTCTATCCAAATTATTTACAGAAACAAAGAGTTTATCTTCATCTGCATATTTTATAAGAAGATACTCTTCACCATTTATAATTTCTAAACCTTGATATTTTCCCACTCCAAAATTTCCATGAATAATATAATCTCCAACTTCTACTTCTAAAAAATTATGCTGACTTATTTCTTGACGATTCTTTTTCTCTCTTCTTACTCTTATTCCTTTTAATTCTCTATCAGAAATATAGACTTCACCAGAGTTTGTAAATCCTTCATATAAAGGATATTTATATACTTTAATATTTTTATCTTCTTGAAATATTTCAGAATATCTTTTTTCTTCATCACTATAAATATTAATTTTTAAATCCTTTGATAACTTCTTTAACGTTTCAAAATTTTGATATTGTTCTATATCAACACTTGAAAAACTTTCTGTTTTTATCTCTGAAAATTTATTAATATTATTTATAAAATCATCTTTAATTTTATTCTTTTTTTCTGTATTATCAAATGTAATTTCTTCTAATTTATAGTCAAGAATCTCTTGGTTTTCATAAAAATATTTAATTTTACTATTTTTTTCATTTTCTTTTTTTTCTGAGTTAAAAATTTCTAAAAAATTCTTCCCCTCAGACTTATTATTCTCTATATACAGTTCTATTTCATCTAATTTTTCTAAAGTTTTTTGAGTCTCTAGACTAAAATAAGTTATTCTTTCCACAACATTGTCAAAAAGTTCTATTCTTATTGGTAATTTTTCTCCAACTGAAAGAATATCTAATATGTCGCCTCTAATGGAATATTCCATCTTTTCTTCAACCAAATATCCCTTTTTATATCCATTTTCTTCTAATTTTTCTATTATATTTTTTAAATTAATACTTTTACCCAATTTTAAACTTATTTTTTCTCCAATAAAAATATATTCTTTTATAAAGAATTCTATTGGGGCTAAAATTATGAATTTTTCTCTATTTTCTACACTTTTTTTTATAGTATATATAAACTGAGTATAATCGTCCTCTTTATAATCGTCTGTTTTTATTATTTTTCCTTTATATATATCTTTTAATACCCAATAATAATCGTTCATATTCTTCTTTGAAGAGCACAAATATACAATATTTTCTTTTTGTGAATTTAAAAAGAAGGGAATCTCTCCCCTATAAAGAGTACTGCAATTTTTAAAACTTAATTTTTTAAACATAAATTTACTCCTAGAAAATTTTACTTTTTTATCTTTCTTTATTAATATTTCTCTCTAGTATTAGTATATCATTTTTTTTAATTATATAATATTATTTCTAGTATTATTTGCATTTCCTCCTTTTTAATTGTATAATCCTATCATAAACATTTTAAAATTATACAATTAAAAAGGAGGAAATAAAATGAAAAAAAATTCTAATACAAATTACAAGAGTTTTATTGGATTAACACCCCTTATTTTATTTGTTTTAATACTTATTACTGCTGGTCTAGCTACTAAAAGCTTTACTAGTATGCCTGTATTAGTGGCTTTTATGTTAGTTGCGGCTTATACTCTATGTTTAAATAGAAAAGATGAAAAAATTTCTTTAGAAGAAAAAGTTGAAATTTTTGCTAAAGGTGCAGGAAACTCAACTATTATGCTTATGGTTATTATCTTTATTTTAGCAGGTGCCTTTTATTCAGTGGCAAATTCCATGGGAGCTGTTGAATCCACTGTGAATTTTGGACTTAGTATTCTACCTACAAATTGGATTTTACCAGGTCTTTTTCTAGTTAGTTGTATTATATCATTTTCCATGGGAACCTCTATGGGAACTATTACAGCTATAACTCCTATAGCAATTGGTCTAGCTACTCATACTGATATTTCTCTACCTCTATTGATTGGAACAGTTGTTGGTGGGTCAATGTTTGGAGATAACCTATCTTTTGTATCAGATACTACTATTGCTGCTTCAAGAACACAAAATATTGAATTAAAAGAAAAATTTAAAGTAAATTCTATAATGGTTTTACCAGCTGTAATAATAACTATATTTATTTTAACTTTTAATCATACTTCAAATAGTGAAATTATATATAGTCAATACTCTTTAATTAGAATTCTTCCATATCTATGTATTATTATAAGTGCACTTATTGGACTTAATGTTATAGCAGTTTTAGGAATTGGAATAGGAGTTGGTTCTGGATTAGGTCTTTATCTTGGCTCTTTTACTTTCTTAGAATTATTAATGATAATTCAAAATGGATTTAGTGGAATGCAAGATTTAGCATTAATCTCAATTGTAGTAGCTGGAATAATCTCTCTTATGGAATATCATGGTGGAATAAATTATCTTTTAGATAAGTCTATAAAAAATATTAAAACAAAGAAAGGAGCTGAAATGGGAATTGCAACTTTAGCTTCTCTACTTGATATCGCAGCTGCCAATAATACAATCGCCATTGTAACTGCTGGTCCACTTGCTAAAGATATTTCTAAAGAATATTCTATTGATCCTAGGAGAACAGCTAGCCTTTTAGATATATTTTCTTCTGCTTTTCAAGGCTTAATTCCATATACTCCTCAAATTTTATTAGCAGCAGGATTAGCTAAAATTTCTCCACTAGAAATAGTCTCTTTTAATTATTACTCAATGCTCATGATTGTATTTGGTTCTCTTTCAATTATAACAGGAATCCCAAAACTCAAGCAAAAAATTAAGTAAATAATATATAATTAAAATAAAAAAAGTCACTAAACTACCATACTTCTGTAATACAGAGTAATTGTTTAGTGATTTTTTCTTTATTCTATCAATTTTTTAAAAGTTCGCTCTTAAAAAATTTCAACTTATTAATTTTTAAATTTTTATTAAAAATCTTATTTATTGTAAATATCAATTTTTTGATAAGGAATTTCAACCCCATTTTCATCAAACTTCTTTTTAACTAATTCATTCATATCAAATGTTACAGCAAAATAATCTTCTTTCTTACACCAAACTCGATATACAAAATCCAAAGAACTTGAATTATGTTTCATTAATCTAATTGTAATATCCTTTTCTTGATTAACTTTAGGGTGACTTGTTGCAACTTCTGTCATAAGGTCTATAGCCTTATCAATTGGTGTATCATACGAAACTGAAAATATTAAATCTACTCTTCTTTCAGCATTTTTAGAATAATTTATTATCGGATGATTTGCTAATACACCATTAGGTACAATTATTGTCTTATTATCAAAAGTTAATAATTCAGTGTATAAAATTTTAATTTTTTCAACAGTTCCATCTATTCCAGAGTTATTAGAAATATAATCTCCTTTATTGAATGGTCTAAAAAATAGTATTAACATTCCTCCAGCTAAGTTTGATAAACTCCCTTGAAGTGCTAAACCTACTGCTAAACCTGCTGTTCCTAAAAGAGTTACTATTGAAGTCGCTTGAACCCCTGCAACACCAATAACTACAAATAAAACCACTACATAATATACCGTTGTAATTAATGAAGCAATAAAACTTTCTAAAAGTGGATCTATTTTTTTTATTCTAACTGTTTTTTTATATAATGATAAAATATATGATAAAATTTTCTTAGCAAGTGCCACTATAACAAATATTATTACTATTTTTGTTACTAATGATGGTAGACCCAATACTACATGAGTTATTAATTTTTTTAACCCTATTAAAATTTCCCCCGATACTCCTTTTGCACTTTCCATTTTTCTCCTCCTGTTACTAGTTATAACTTTTCATTATTTCTGAATTATCTATTCCATCTATAAATTTTTCTATACATTCTGTTGCTTTTAGTAACATTTCATTAACTACAATTTGCTCTTCTTTTGAAAACTTACTCGTCACAAAATCTATATTTTCATTTTTTAATATAGGTTTTCCTATCCCACATTTTACTCTTGAGAACTCTTGACCAATACAACTAATTATAGATTTTATTCCGTTATGTCCGCCAGAACTTCCTTTTTCTTTGAACCTTATTTGGCCAAGTGGTAAATCCATATCATCGTAAACTATTAAAATATCCTGTTTTTCAATTTTATAGAATTTTATAACTGCTCCTACACAGTCTGCACTTAAATTCATAAATGTTTGTGGTTTTAAAAGTAATACTTTTTCACCATTTGAATTAAACTCTCCTATAATTCCATTAAATTTTTCTTTAATTGAATTAAGTTTTACCTTTTTTCCTAAAAGCTCTAAAGTATCAAATCCAACATTATGTCTTGTTTTTTCATACTTTACTCCTGGATTTCCAAGCCCTACTATTAATTTCATTTCAACCCCTAATTTTTAAACTTGTCTTATTTGTCCATTATATTTAACATCAATTAAATTTAAAATTTTATCTATTGTTTCTTTTATTTCACTTTCTTCCAATGTTCCACTTTCTTTTCTTAAAACAATTTCAAGAGCAATAGATTTTTTACCTTTTTCAATGTTTTCCCCTTGATAAACATCAAAAATATTTACATTTTCAACTAATTTATTAGTTTTCTTTATTTCGGTAATCATAGTTCCAACCAAAATTGTTTCATCTAAAAGGATGGCTAAATCTCTTGTTACTTCAGGATACTTTACTATTTTTTTATACTTGAATTTAATTTTAATATAATTTACTAGTTTTGTCAAATTAAGTTCTGCAATATATGCTCTCTCTTTTTTAATATCCATATTTTCAGCTACTCTTGGATGAATCTCACCAAAAGTACCTAGATATTCTTTTCCAATATAGATATCAGCTGCTCGACCTGGATGAAAATTCTTATCTAAAGTCTTAACAAGTGAATAGTTTGAAATTCCTAACTTTTCCAGAAAAACTTCTACGTAGCCTTTTAATGTATAAAAGTCATATGATTTTGCTTTGGAGTCCCATAAACTTCTCTCTTCTTTCCCTGAAAGAGCTATCCCAACTCTATATTCTTCATTTGCCAATTCTGAACTTTCTAAGAAAATTTTTGACACTTCATAAAAAGCTAAACTATCCTGATTTCTATTCAAATTATCTTTTATATTAGCCAATAGACTATATGTTAAAGTGGGACGCATTACTGCAAACTCTTCATTTATAGGATTAATTATTTCTATCGTTTTTTCTTCTATTCCCAATATTTCTATCGCTTTTTTTGAAATAAAACTATAGTTAATAACCTCTTGAAGTCCACTTTCTTTTAAAATATTTTTTATTTTATCTACAATCTCTATTTTATCATCTTTTTTTCCTGCTCTTATCTCTTCAGAAGGCATTATATCTTCTATGTTTTCAAAACCATACATTCTTATAATCTCTTCATATATATCCTCTGTTCTTTTCAAATCTTCACGATATGATGGAGGGATTACTAAAATTTGTGATGTATTTATTATTTTTAATTCAAGATTAAGACTCGTTAAAATTCTACCTATTTCATCAAAATCTATTTTTTTACCAATAAAACTACAAAGTTTATTTATATTTAAAGGTATTTCAACTTTTTCAGTGTTTTTATTTAATTCTGATATTACACCATTTAAATTTTCACCACCACATTCTTCAACAACAAGACCAGCCATTCTATCTAGAACAAGTTTAATATTTTTATAATCTACCCCTCTTTCAAATCTATAAGAAGCATCTGTTGAGACTCCTAATTTTTTAGAAGTCTTTCTTATATTTTCAGGTGTAAAATATGCAACTTCTATAAATATATTTTTTGTGTTCTCATCAACTTCTGATCCAACACTACCTATAATACCTGCTACAGCAAGTATTTTTTCTGTATCTGCTACAACTAACTCTCCATTTAACTCTCTTTCAATTCCATCAAGTGTCACTACTTTCTCATTTTCTTTTGCGATTCTAACAGTAATACTTTTATCCGCTATTTTATCTGCATCATAAACATGTATCGGATTATTATATTCAAACATCACAAAATTACTTAAATCAACAATATTATTAATTGATTTTAAGCCCATTGCATTAATTCTTTTCTTAAGCCATAATGGAGATTCGGTAACTTTAATATTTTTTATATATCTTCCTGTATAACCAGGACACAATTCTTTATTATTTATTTCCAAAGAAATATTTTTTTCTAGTTTTTCAAGAACTTCACGTGGGTCAATCTGTGGATATTTTACACTTCTTTTATAATAGGCAGCTATTTCTCTAGCAATTCCAATATGAGATAGACAATCTGGTCTATTTGGAGTTATTTCTAATTCAAATATTGTATCTTTTAATCCCAATACTTCTCTATATTCTGCACCTATTTCAGAATCTTTGGAAAGAATAATTATTCCTTCACTATCTTTTCCTAAACCAAGTTCTAATTCTGAACAAAGCATTCCTTCAGACTCTATTCCTCGTATTTTATTCTTTTTTATTTTAAAATCTCCTGGTAAGTTAGCTCCGATTTTTGCTACAACAACTTTATCAAACAATTTATGGTTTTTAGCACCACAAACTATTTGAAGTGGAACTTCTTCTCCAACATTTACTTTTAATAAAGTTAGATTTTCACTATCTGGATGCTTTCCAAACTCTATTATTTCTCCAACAACAACATTTGTCAAATTTTTTCCTTGAACTTCTATTCCTTCAACTTCTTGTCCAATCATTGTAAGAGATGAACTTAGTTCTTCTACTGTCTCTTTTATTTCTACGTATTGTCTTAACCATTCTAATGATATTAACATTTGTTCACTCCCGTTATTTCTAGTTTTATTAGTATTTTATACTTTTTATTTTTTAATTAAATTGTCTTAAAAATCTAACATCATTTTCAAAAAAAGCTCTTAAATCATCTATTCCAAATCTCAACATAGTTACCCTTTCTATACCCATTCCAAAAGCAAAACCTGTATATTTTTCATGATCATATCCAACTGCTTTTAGAACTTCTGGATCTACCATTCCGCATCCCATAATTTCTAGCCAACCGCTATTTTTACATAATCTACACCCTTGACCTTTACAAATAACACATTCTACATCCATTTCTGCACTTGGCTCTGTGAAAGGAAAAAAATGTGGACGAAATCTTACTTTAGTTTCTCCAAAAACTTTTTTCACAAATTCTGTTAAAATTGCCTTTAAATTTGCAAAAGAAATATTTTCTCCAACCATAAGTCCCTCTAGCTGATGAAACATAGGAGTATGTGAAATATCATAATCAGATCTATAAACTTTTCCTGGTGCAATCATTCTAAAAGGAGGTTTATTTTCAAGCATATACCTAACTTGAACTGGTGATGTATGAGTTCTTAAAACTTCATTTTCTTTTATATAAAATGTATCTTGATAATCTCTTGAAGGGTGTGATTCTGGAATATTTAAAGCATCAAAATTATATTCTGTTTTTTCAATTTCTGGTCCTTCACTAATATCAAAGCCCATATTCATAAAAATTTCTTTTAAATAATTTGTTGTCTGAGTTATAGGATGCTCTCCACCTTTATTTACTTTTCTTCCTGGTAAGCTTATATCTAAAGTTTCATCTTTTAATTTACTAAGCTGTTCTATATTTTTTAAAATTTCTTTTTTATTTTCAATAGCTTCTATTATTGAATCCCTTAATTCATTTAATTTTTGTCCAAATTCTCTTTTCTCTTCATTGGAAATCTCTTTCATTTTTTTTGATAGTTCTGTTATTGTCCCTTTTTTTCCTAATAATTCAACTCTAACTTGCTCTATTTCTAAAACATTTACAGACTCTTCTATTCTTTTCAAAGCAGTTTCTTTCATTTCTAGATTTATTATACTCATTGCTTCCTCCAAAACTTCTAAAATCAAACAAAATTATTTTTTATTATCTCTCAGAACTCATATTTTTTTATGACTGAACTCTATTTCATTATCTAAAATTTTTATTATTCCATATTCTTGATTTGCAATAGAACCAGGATTAAAATAAAATATTCCTTCTTTTTTTTCAAAATATTTTATATGAGTATGACCAAAAATAACTATGTCTGCTCTCCTCTCTTTTCCCATTTTTTCTATTTCATTTTTTGAATATTTTACATTATAAGCATGACCATGACTTAATAAAAATTTCTTTTCTCTAATTTCAAAAACCTTCTCTAATTCACTATTTTCATTACGGTCACCTATAAATTTTATCTCTGTTTTTACTTCTTCCGCTGAGCTTTGTAAATAATCACAATTCCCGAGAACTGTGATTATTTCTTTATTATCAAACATATACATAAAATTTTTAATATCTTCTATATGATCTCCTGCACCTATTATTATATCTGGCATCTCTTTTTTATAAGCCTCAATCATATATTCTAAAAAACCGTGGGAATCAGAGATTACTAATATTTTCAACATAATAATTATCCTATGTAGATTGATAAATGAGTTTGCTTCAATAATTTCATTCCTATCTTTCCTGTAATTCTTTCTAAGAAATAACCTCTACTTAGATTTCCCATAATTAAGATTCCATTTAGAGATTTATCTGATAAAAAATCCACAACGTCTTCTTTTTTTTCCAATATCTCACTCTTACAGTTATAAGAATGGGAAGTCAAATATTCTAAAAGTGATCTTTTCTCTGCAATATTCTTTCCTTCTATTAACTTTATATCTTTATGCAATGGAAAACAATTCATAAACTGATAGCAGCTTCTATTTATTTTGACTCCATTATCATTTGCAACAAAAATATTAGTAAAATCTAATGGAGCTTCTCCTTGAATTAATACTGATTTATAATTCTCTTTTAAAACTTCTAAAAGTAAATCAGAAACTAAGTTTCCTTTTCCAATATAAAGAATATCATTAGTTTTCATTTCCTCTCTTATTATTTCATCAAATATCCCTGTTTCAAGTTTTATTTCCATTTCAAAATCAATATTTTTTAATTTAGTCTTAATATTTTTTATTTCTTGTTTTCTTAGCTCCAGAAATTCTTCTCTCATAATTGTTCGAGTTGTATCATAGATTGCACCCTCTATTCCCTGAGTCATGACACCATCTCGACGTATGTCATTAATGTACAATCCTGAAACAGTAAATCCCATTTTTTCTTTCAAATAAATAGCACCTTCAATTAAATTTTCTGTTGTTATTTCATTTTCAAATAAAACTAAGATTTTTTTCACTTTAATCCCTCCCAATGTACGATTTATTAGTCTACACTTTCATAAATTTCTTCTTCTTCACTTTCAACCAATACCTCTGCACTATCTATATCTTCTGTTATTTGTATTACATTTCCTTTTTCTAAATTTTCTATTTTTTCTAATTCTTCTAAAAATTCATCTTCAACCTCAGCTTCTACTTTAGTTATAGAAACAAGTTTCTCTTCATCAGCAATTTTCATTATTTTAACACCTTGAGTAGCTCTTCCAATAATATTAATTGCTGAAGCTGGTGTTCTTATTACTATACCAGAAGAAGTTATTGCCATTATTTCCTCATCTTCTTTTATTGAAGCAACAGAGACTACATCTCCTGTTTTTTCATTACACCTAATATTTATAACACCTTTTCCTGCTCTACCCTGTAAAGGATACTCATCTATTCTTGTTCTCTTTCCATATCCATTTTCTGTTATAGTAAATATTATAGAATCATCTGTTACAATGGAAGCTGTTACAACTTCATCTGTTGGTTTTAAAGAGATCCCTTTAACTCCAGAGGCATTTCTACCTATTTCACGAATTTCATTCATATAAAATCTTATAGAATGACCATTTTTAGTTGCCATAAACATTTGATCTTTCTTATCTTCCATAAGTCCAACATAGATAATATCATCATTTTCTCTAAGTTTTATAGCTTTTATTCCATTACTACGAAGATTTTTAAATTCATCTAAGTTAGTTTTCTTTAAAGTTCCTCTTTTAGTAGCAAAAATAATACTTCTATGCTCTGAAAATTCTGTAACTTTAATTATTGTTTGAACTTTTTCATCTTCATCTAATTTAATAATATTAGAAATCAATTTCCCTCTCGATTGTTTTGAGAAATCTGGAATTTCATAAACTTTAAGAGCAAAAACCCGCCCTCTATTGGTAAATATCATTAAAGAGTTTAGATTAGAAGCTGAGTATATTCTTTCTACAAAATCATCTTCTATTGTGTTTTGAGTAGAAACTCCTTTTCCACCTCTCTTCTGTGCTTTATATTTACTAACTTCCATTCTCTTTACATAACCTTTTTTTGTTACTGTTATTATAACATTCTCATCTTTTATTAAATGTTCTGGTAATATATCTAACCGTTCTTCTTCTATCTGTGTTCTACGATTATCATTATATTTTTCTTTTATTTCTATCAAATCAAGTTTTATTATTTCATAAATTCTAGATTCATTATTTAATATATCTTTTAAATCAAGAATTAAGATTTGTAATTCTTCAAATTCCTTATCTATTTTACCTTTTTCCATACCTGTAAGTCTTTGTAATCTTAATTCCAAAATTGCCTTAGCTTGAGGCTCTGTAAAATTATATTTTGCAATCAAATTTTCTTTTGCTATAGTTGCATCCATTGATCCTCTTATTATCTCTATTACACGGTCAATATTTTCTAATGCAATTATAAATCCTTGTAAAATATGAGCTCTTTTTTCTGCTTTATCTAGCTCAAAAACAGATCTTCTTGTTAAAACTTCCATTCTATGTTTTAAATATTCTTCTAGTATTTCTTTAAGTGTTAAAACTTTAGGTACATTATCACAAAGAGCTAATAAAATTATTCCAAATGTATTTTGAAGTTCAGTATATTTATATAGTTTATTTAAAATTAACTCAGGCTCTTCACCTTTTTTTATTTCTATTACAACTCTTATTCCATCTCTATCCGACTCATCTCTAAGATCTGTTATCCCTGTTATTTTCTTCTCTTTTGCTAACATAGCAATTTTTTCTACAAGGGATGCCTTATTTAGCTGATAAGGAATTTCTTTTATTATTATACTAGATTTTCCACTTTTTGAAGTTTCAATCTCTACTTTACCTCTAACACGAACTCTACCTCTTCCTGTTAAATAAGCGTCATAGATACCTTTGGTTCCATCAATTATTCCACCAGTTGGGAAATCTGGACCTTTAATATATTTTATCAGTTCTACAGGTTCTATATCTCTATTTTCAATTAAAGCCAAAACTCCATCAACTACTTCTCCAAGATTGTGAGGTGGAATATTAGTTGCCATTCCAACTGCTATTCCTGTTGCACCATTAAGAAGTAAATGTGGAACTCTTGCTGGTAAAACACAAGGTTCATCTAAAGAGTCATCAAAGTTTTTTCTAAAATCTACTGTATTTTTTTCTAGGTCATCTAATAATTCCCATGTGATTTTAGACATTCTTGCTTCCGTATATCTCATTGCAGCAGCTCCATCTCCATCAATAGAACCAAAGTTTCCATGTCCATCAACAAGGGGATACCGATAACTAAACTCTTGAGCCATTCTTACCATAGTATTATATACAGAAGAATCTCCGTGAGGATGATACTTACCTAAAACTTCTCCAACTATTCTTGCAGATTTTTTGTGAGGCTTATCATGGGTCATTCCCATTTCACTCATTGCAAATAAAACTCTTCTATGAACAGGTTTTAAACCATCTCTAACATCTGGTAAAGCACGACTTACTATTACACTCATTGAATAGTCTAAATATGATTGCTTCATCTCATCTTCTATATATCTATTACTTATAGCATCTATTGTATTATCTATACTATTTGACATTTATTTCTCCTTCAAACTCACAATTTTATACATCTAAATTCTTTACATAAGTTGCATTTTCCTCTATAAATTCTCTTCTTGGTTCAACTTTGTCTCCCATAAGTTTATCAAATAATAAGTCTGCTTGACGAGCATCATCAATGGAAACTTGTAATAATGTTCTACTATCTGGATTCATTGTTGTACTCCAAAGTTGTTCTGGATTCATTTCTCCAAGACCTTTATATCTTTGTAAAGTATAACGTTTATTCTCTTTATCAAGATTATTTGTCGCTTCTTTAAGTTGTTTCTCACTATAAGCATAAACTGAACTTTTTCCTGAACTTACTTTATATAGTGGAGGTTGAGCAATAAAAATATTTCCATTTTGTACAAGCTCAACCATATATCTATAAAGAAAAGTTAATATTAATGTTCTAATATGTGCACCATCCACATCGGCATCGGTCATTATTATTATTTTTCCATATCTTAATTTTTCGCCATTAAAATTATCTCCAATTCCTGTTCCAAAGGCTGTTATCATACTTCTAATCTCTGTGTTTTCAAGAGCTCTATGAAGTCCTGATTTTTCAACATTGATAATTTTACCTCTCAATGGCAAAATTGCTTGAAACGATCTATCTCTTCCTTGTTTAGCAGAACCACCAGCAGATTCTCCCTCAACTATATAAACTTCACACTCTTCAGGTTTTTTAGATGAACAATCTGCTAATTTCCCTGGTAATGAACCTACATCTAATGCTGATTTTCTTAAAACTAGTTCCCTTGCTCTTTGAGCTGCTTCTCTTGCTCTTTTAGAATTCAACACTTTTTCAACTAATTTTCTTGTTTCTTCTGGATTATCTTCTAAGAACATTTTTAAGAAATCTCCTGAAACCTTTGAAGTTATTCCTGTTACTTCTGAATTTCCAAGTTTTGTTTTTGTTTGTCCTTCAAATTGAGGTTGTGCAACTTTTACAGAAATAATCGCTGTTAGTCCCTCTCTTATATCTCCACCTTGAAGTTTTCCATCTTTTTCTTTTAACAACCCTTGAGTTTTAGCTACATCATTTATAATTCTTGTTAAAGCTGTTCTAAAACCACTTACATGAGTTCCACCTTCAGGAGTATTTATATTATTTACAAATGAATATATTGTTTCTTTTTGTGTTATATTGTATGTCATAGCAATCTCAACATCAACATTATCTACGTTTCCAGACATAAAGACAGGATTAGACATGATAGGAGTCTGTCCTTGCTCTATTTCTTTTATGTAATCTAAAATTCCACCATCAAATTTTAAATCAGAAACTTTATTTTCTTCTTTTCTTGAGTCTGTAAAAATTATATTTAATCCTCTATTCAAATAGGCTAATTCTTTAAATCTTGTTTCTAAAATAGAATAACTATATATTAATGTTTCAAAAATCTCATGATCTGCTTTAAACTTAAAAGCTGTTCCTGTCCCTTCAGAAACACCTATTACCTCTAAAATTCCACAAGGAATCCCCCTTTCAAATCTTTGGAAATAAAGTTTTCCATCTCTTTTCACTGTAACTTCTGTCCATTCAGATAGAGCATTAACAACTGAAGCACCTACACCGTGAAGTCCTCCTGAAACTTTATAATTATCATTCTCAAATTTTCCACCTGCATGTAAGACTGTCATTACTACTTCAAGAGCACTTTTTCCATACTTAGGATGGATACCAGTTGGGATTCCACGTCCATTATCTATTATTTCAACTATATTGTCTGGTAAAAGATTCACGTATATTTTATTACAATACCCTGCTAATGCCTCATCTATTGAATTGTCTATAACTTCCCATACTAAATGGTGTAACCCTCTTTCTGATGTACTTCCTATATACATCCCAGGCCTTTTTCTTACTGCTTCTAGTCCTTCTAAGACTGTTATATCTTCTGCTTGATAATTATTCATTTTTTCCTCCACAATACTTCATTTTCTCTACTTGAACCGGTCCTACTTTTATTCGGATATTTTTAATATAATTTTCTTGAATCAACTTATTACATTTTTCTACAATCATGTTTTCTCTCATGCTTAAATAATGAGAAATAACACTATTCTCTGTTATAATATAAAGGGTTGAATCCTTTAATGTTTTAGGAAAACTTTTTTTATCTATCTCCCCAACTATATCTTTCCAATTGTTTTTTATAAATACTTCTTTCAATTTTATACTTTTTTTCAAAGCATTTTCTATGAGAGTTTTAATATCTATCACTTCTATCATATGAATTCCTCTTGAATTTTTCCTTTTTCTATTTTAAACTTTTTATTTTGTATTTCAATCTCTTCTGTTGAACTTATAAAAAGTTGAATCTCTCTTTTTTTTAAGTATTCTAATATATTTTTTTTTCTATTAGAATCAAAGTATGATGAAATATCATCTATTATAAATATTGGATTTTCTTTTTTTTCACGAAAGATCATATCAATCTCTGAGAGTTTTAAAGAAAAAACTATAGATTTTTTTTCCCCTTGAGATGAGTATGATTTTGCATCTTTTCCATCTAATAAAAACTTAAATTCATCTCTTTGTGGACCAACTAATGAATAACCATATTTTTTTTCTAAAAGAGTTTGTTTTTTTATCTCTTCGCTTATTTTAAACTCTATTTCTTTTAAAGTATCTTTTCTACTATACTCTATATTTGAAATATAACTTAGTCCCAACTCTTTTTTATCATCAAAAATTTTTCTATAATTTAAATTAAGGATTATTCCAATATTTTTCATATATTCCATACGATTCAAAACTATTTTTCCTGCTAAAGTTATAAACTCATTTTCATATATAGAAAAAATTTCTTCTTTTGTCTTTTTTTCTTTTAAATATTGATTTCTAATTTTCAAAATTTTATTATAATTTTTAAGGTTTATATAATATTCGTTTTGTGCTTGGGAAATTTCTTCATCAAAAAATTTTCTTCTCACACTGGGAGAACCAGTTATTAACTCTATATCTTCTGGAATAAAAATAACAACATTTATTTTTCCAAAAAATTCTTCATGTGATACTTTTTTACCGTTAAAATTATAATCTTTCTTTTTGTCATTAAATTTAACAGTTAAATTTTTCTCCCCTTCTCTATCCTTAAAAGCTATGTAAGTTCCACATTTATCATTATTATACTTTATAAGCTCAACTACCTTACTAGTTCGAAAACTTTTTCCTGTTGCAGTGAAATAAATGGCTTCAAGTATGCTTGTTTTACCTTGACCATTTTTACCATGAAATAAGTTGAAACCTGATTCAAACTTTATATTAAAATCATCTAAATTTCTAAAATTTATAAAATTAATTTCTTTTATTTCCACCAATTTCACCACTCATTTTTATTTTTCTTGAACAACTTCATAAATTTTTTCTTGGAAACTAATTATATCACCGTGATAGAGTTTTCTTCCTCTTCTAAGTTCTTTTTCATTGTTTACTAAAACTTTACCCTCTTGAATATAATATTTTGCATCTGTACCACTATTTACTGTTCCACTCCATTTTAAAAATTGATCAAGCTTTATAAACTCACTTTGTATTTTTATTTTTTCCATTTTTCCTCCAAATAAAAACATTTTCTTCCACATCTATAATACCATATTTTTTTTGAAAAATATAGTTCTACTTTCAACAATACTCTTTTCACACCTTATATTATTTAATACTATTTTTATTTTCCTTCCTCATCCATTACTTTTTTTATAAATTCTTTTATTGTGTTTTTATATGCTGGTTTCAACTTGTCTCGCATAGTTAATATAATTTTTTCTGTTATTTCCATTTCTTTTGAACATAATTTTATTGCTTTTTTTTCAATTTGAGCCTTTCTATATTCGTCACTTTTTTCAAATTTTTCCATGGCTTTTTTTAGTTCTTTTTCATGAGCGTCAACATTATCGTTTAAAGTTGTATCAAATAATTTTTGTGTTGTCTCTATATCTTTTTTCTCCAGTGTTGTTACTGCTTTATTAAAAGTTTTTCCAACTCTTTTTATCCCTGTCTTTGTAAATTTTTGTAAGTTTTCTTTTTTCTCATCTTCTGTAAATCCATTAAATAATGTTAAATTTCTTTTTTTAGGTACTTCTGAATCAGTTAAAATATTTTTAACAACACCATTTATATATTGAACAAGTGTTGTTTTTATTGGTGAAGTCAAATTTTTATAAATTTCATTCAAGATTTTAATAATAAACTCTTCCCCCTCTTGAATAAAAATTTTATATATTTTGTTCTCACTTCTTTTATCCCAACTTTTATTGACATATAAATTTCTTTTTACTTTTTTTATTTTTTCAAGTACTTCCACAGGATAATTATATCCTATAGTTTTCGGTGCTAAACTCTCTTTTTTTACTATTTCTTTTTTTTCTAACACTTCATTGATTTCTATTTTATTTTTTGTTAATAATTTTACTTTATTTTTTGCTGCTATTTGAGTTTTTTCTTTATTAGTTTTACTATCTATGTAAGTAGAAATATGACAAGTTCCATCTTTTTCTTTATTAAATTTATAAGTTATATTATAAGTATTTTGTTCTTTTATTTCTTCTATACTATAAACTTCTATATATCCAAGCTCCAATATAACATCAAAAGCTTTTTGAATTCTACTTAAAACTTGTTTTAATCTACATAATATATATTGTTTTGTTTTTCCATTTTTTCCAACTCTCTCAGTAATTTGATCTGTTTTTAAAGGGATAATCGCAGCCAATGTTCTAATATTAATAGTATCTATGGTTTGTTCATATCTTATTTTACTTATATATTTATAGATTCTAGCAGCTATTGGATCTAAATTCATTATTTCAACTAGTGTTTTCGAATTATATTTCACATATCTTTTTTCTTTTATTTTTTTTCTTATATTTTTATTTAATGTTACTCTATAGTATATTTTTTTCCCCATTTTTAATTTTTGATATGTTAACAATTTAAATTCTTCATCTTCAAACTTATATTTTCCTAACTTAGTATGATTGGAAACTACAAATTGATACTCAGTACTTTTTAAGTTTTTTAAAGCTTGTTCTACTTTAGTATAATAAGTTCTATTCATTTTGTTTCCTAAAAAATTAACAATAAAATCTGAGATTTCAAAATCAATATACTCATCTCCCTCTTCAACATCCATTTTAGATTCATATAATGATATTAAATAAGTATAAATTTTTTCTTCAAATATAGAGGGTTGAAAAACTTTATCTGCACTATTTTTAGCAATTAAAGTACACATCATATTCACTCCCATATCTTCAAAAGTATACTGGATATTGACTCTTTTTTTCTGTTTCTGGGGAGTAAAGAATGGAAAAATTAACATTTCAACCGGAATATTTATAATATTATCTTTTAAATTTAAAAAGTTTCCTGTCTCTTTTATTACAACTTCTCTGACTTCAATATCAGGTAGCTCTTCTAATTTTATTTCAACTTTTTGTATTTCCTCTATTAACAAAGGATTTGAAACTATAATTTCTTTTTCTAAATTTTCTTCTTTATTTTTTTCTATTAAAGTTGTAGAATCTATTATCTCATAAATTTCAATTTTTTCTTTTTCATTATTCATCCAAGCACCTCTTTAAAATATTTTTTAATTAGCTAAAAATATTATACCTTTTTTTGTGTCTATGTACAATAATATTTTTAATAACTTTAATTATCGTTTTTCTTTTTTAACTCCTAGAAAAAATTTACAATTCAATTTTTCTTACAAACAATAATAAAAAATAAACTTGCATTTAATTATCTTTATATTTAAAAAAATTATTTTTATTCAACAAATCAAACAGAAAATTTATTTTTTATTCCCAATAATATAAAGTGTCGGTTAAAATTTTAAGTCTCTCAACAAATAATAAAATTATAAATAAATAAATAATAATAAAATTATAAAGTTTTTTCATTGTATAAGGTTAATAATAAAAAATAAAAAATAAAGTTTTTTTTCATTTGTAATGACTCAAATTTTTCACTCTTAAATAAAAGTTTAGTCATTACATTATACATCCTACATAAACAACTAAAACTTTTTATCTGTTGTTGTTTTTTATTTTTTATTTTTCTCTTATAGATAAAACTATCAAAATGCTTTTAGTTCCTTTTTTAAATAACTCTTGACAAATATCAAATAATCTTATAAGATAATAGTCTGAATGAAGTAAAAATCTAGGAGGTGAAACATATATGAAAAGAACGTTCCAACCTAATAATCATAAAAGAAAAAAAGACCACGGTTTTAGATCTAGAATGAAGACTAAAAACGGAAGAAAAGTCTTGAAAAGAAGAAGAGATAGAGGAAGAGCTGTATTATCAGCATAAAACCCGGTGCATATTTCACCGGGTTTTTCAAAATATAAATTTCTTTTTTTATTTATTTTAAGGAGAGAAGATGGAAATATCTAGATTAAAAAAAGATAAAGAGTTTCAAATAGTATATAATAGTGGAAATAAAGAATTTGGATATTATTCTTTAATTTTTTATAAAAAAATGAAAAATAAAAATGAAGTATCAAAGATAGGATACGTAGCTAGTAAAAAAACAGGAAATGCAGTATGTAGAAATAGATTAAGAAGATTATTAAAAGAATTTTTCAGATTAAATACCTTAAAATTAAAAACAGGGTATAATATAGTCTGTGTAGCTAAAAAAAAAGCTGGTGAAAACATTACAGTTTTAAAATATCAAGATATAGAAAAGGATATGAATAAAGTATTAAAAAAAGCTAACCTAATAGAAAGTAAGATAAAATAAAAAGAGTATATCCTAATTATTTATTAAAAAGTATTAGGAGGTTAAAAAATTAAAAATGAAAATAATAATTTTATCATTAATAAAATTTTATCAATTATATATTTCAAAATTTTTTGGAAAAAAATGTAGATTTTACCCAACTTGTTCAGCTTATACCTATCAAGCAATTGAGAAATATGGAGTAATAAAAGGTATATACTTGGGTATAAAAAGAATTGTAAAATGTCATCCCTTTCATCCAGGAGGAATAGATTTTTTACCATAATAACGGAGGAAAAAATGAGTGTATTATATGAATTTATAGCAACAATACTAACAAAATTATTTGAATTAACTGGTAATTTTGGATTGGCAATTATAGCAATAACAATATTAACTAAAATAGTAACCTTACCTTTGACACTAAAACAAGATAAATCGATGAGAGCTATGAAAGAATTACAACCAAAATTAGAAAAAATCAAGCAAAAATATAAAGATGATCCAACAATGATTAATCAAAAAACGATGGAACTATATAAAAGTGAAAAAATAAACCCAGCGGCAGGATGTTTACCATTATTGATACAAATGCCAATCTTATTTGCACTTTTTGGTGTTTTAAGAATAAATCCAGAGATAGTTTCAAAAGCAGGAGAAGTTGTATATCCTTTTATATACTTACCAACAGTACCTTCAACTGAAACATTTTTATGGCTATCACTAGGAGTTCCTGATCACCTATATATTTTACCAGCTCTAAATGGTATTTTATCTTTCTTCCAGCAAAAAATGACAGGTGCTGGAGATTCAAATCCACAAATGAAAAATATGATGTATATATTTCCTGTTATGATGGTATTTATTTCTTATAAAATGCCGGCTGGATTGCAATTATACTGGGTAGTGTCGAGTTTAGCGGGACTAGTTCAACAATATTGGATTGTAAAAAGAGGAGAGAAAAGAAATTAATATGAAAAAAACTATTGAAATAAAATCAATGTCAAAAGAAGCTGCAGTTAAAAGAGCATTAAAAATATTAGATGCTGTGGAAGAAAATGTTGTAAGTATTCAAGAGAAAGTAAAAAGTAGATCATTTTTTGGATTATTTAATAAAGAAGGAATTTATGATATAACTATTGATACAGAACAAAAAAAATCTACTATAAATAAAGAAGTTATAAAAACAGAAGCAACAAAAGAAATAAAAAAAGAAGTGAAGATAGAAAATATTAGTGAAGATAGAAAATTAGAAACACAACCAAATAAATATTCAGAAAAAGAAGATAAAAGCGAATTTATTTTAGAAAAAGTACAAAAAATAATCGATTTGATGGATTTAACTTTAACTGCCACTGTCTCAAAGGGAGAAGGAACAGTTTATAATGTTAATTTATTTGGAGAAGAAAAAGGTATTATAATTGGTAAAAAAGGTAAAACTTTAATGGCTCTTGAAAATATATTAAATTGTATTATTAGAGGTTGTAGAATAGAGGTTAATGTTGAAGATTTTAAAGAAAAAAGAAATGAAACATTAAGAGAAGTAGCAAGAAAAATGTCTGAAAAAGCTTTAGCGACAGGTAAAACAATAAGATTAAATTCAATGCCTGCAAAAGAAAGAAAGATTATACATGAAGTTGTAAATACTTATTCTGAATTAGATACATTTAGTGAAGGAAAAGAACCAAAAAGATATATTGTTATAAAAAGAAAAAAGTAGGTGTAACATGTATGATACTATAGCAGCTATTTCAACTCCCAAAGGTGAAGGTGGAATAGGAATTGTTAGAATTTCAGGTAAAGACGCATTTGAAATATTAGAAAAAATATTTAAACCACATTCAAAAAAAAAAATTAGTGAAATGAAAACTTTTACAATTAACTATGGAATACTTCATAATAATGATGAAGTAATAGATGAGGTATTAGTATCTATTTTAAGAGCACCAAGTACTTATACAAGAGAAAATATGGTTGAAATTAACTGTCATGGTGGATATATCGTAACAGAAAAAGTACTAGAAACAGTATTAAGATATGGTGCACGTCATAGTGAAATTGGTGAATTTACTAGAAGAGCTTTTTTAAATGGAAGAATTGATTTAACACAGGCAGAAGCAGTACTGGATATAATACATGGAAAGACAGAGAAGAGTGTTTCTCTGTCTTTGAATCAGTTAAGAGGAGATTTAAAAGAGCAAATAGCAACATTAAAAAAATTATTATTAGATGTAGCAGCTCATATAAATGTAGTATTAGACTATCCTGAAGAAGGAATAGAAGATCCTTTACCTCTTAATCTTGTTGATAATCTTAATTTTGTTATGAAAACAACTGATCTTTTAATTGGTTCTTATGATAAAGGAAAATTAATAAAAGAAGGATTGAAAACAGCAATAGTAGGGAAACCAAATGTTGGAAAATCTAGTTTATTAAACTCAATATTACGTGAAGATCGAGCTATAGTAACACATATTCCTGGTACAACAAGAGATATAATAGAAGAAGTAATAAATCTAAACGGAATCCCTTTAGTACTTATTGATACAGCAGGAATAAGAAAAACAGAAGATTTAGTTGAACATATGGGAATAGAAAAATCTAAAAAAATGATGAAAGAGTGTGAACTTCTTTTATTCGTAATTGATGGTTCTAAAAAAATTGATAAAGAAGATATAGCAATTCATGAAAATATTAAAGATGAAAACGTTATAGGGATTATCAATAAGATTGATATAAAAGAAAAAATAGATCTTACACCTCTTTCTAAGGTGAAAAATTGGATTGAAATTTCTACTAAAGAAAATATTGGAATAGAAGAAATGGAAGAGAAGATTTATTCATTTATAATAAGAGAAGATATTGAAGAAACCTCTCAAAAATTAATTATTACCAACATTAGACATAAGACAGCTTTAGAAAAAACAAAAGATGCAATAAATAATATATTTGAAACTATAAATACAGGATTACCAATGGATTTAATAGCAGTGGATTTGAAAGAAGCACTAGATTCATTATCTGAAGTTACTGGTGAAATAAGTAGTGAAGACTTATTAGATCATATATTTAAAAATTTTTGTGTTGGAAAATAAATAAATTAATTATTTAAATAAAATATTTATAAAAAAAATAACTTTAATAGTATAAATCTATTAGAGTTATTTTTAATAATAGTGGGGGAGAAAAAATGAAAAATAAAATTAATCTTAATTTTTTTAAAGTATTTATAGTGGTATTAGCCATAGTTTTAGCTACAGAATTCATAGGAGAAACAACTGTAAATATAGGGAAAATAAAATTAGCCTTTTTTCCTATGTTGTATGCTGTAATTATCGGGTTACTGATAACTCCGGATTTATTAGGAAAGAAAATAAAAGAATTAAAAAAAATTGTAGGAGAAAAGGAAATAGACATAGCTGGAGAAGTTGTTGGAATAGTATTAATAATGTTAGGAATTAAATATGGAACTTCAGTAGGACCTAATTTAGAAAAAATACTAGGAGCAGGACCTGCTTTTTTGGCTCAAGAATTAGGACATATTATAGCTCCTATAATAGCATTACCAATTGCAATTATGATGGGAATGAAAAGAGAAGCTATCGGGGCAGCTACAAGTATAAGTAGAGAACCTTCCTTAGGGGTAATTAGTGAAAAATATGGAATAAATTCACCAGAGGGAAATGGAATATTAGGAACATATCTTGTTGGAACTGTACTGGGTACGATTTATTTTGGAATATTAGGATCTGTATCAATTTACAGTGGTTTACACCCATATGCTTTGGCAATGGCTTGTGGAGTAGGAAGTGGAAGTATGACAACAGCAGCAGTATCTTCATTGGCATTGGTAGTTCCTTTTGAAATGAAAGAAACAGTTGTTGCATATGCAGCTACGAGTAATATGCTTTCAGGAATAACAGGAGTTAATTTTTTAATATTTGTAACTTTGCCTTTTTCAAATTGGTTTTATAAGAAATTAATAAAAATAAAATTAAGGGGGGAAAGTAATGAAATTAAATAATGAAAAATTAGCTTATCAATTATTGGTAATGCTCTTTGCAGGTTTAATAATATTATTAGGTCAAAAAATAGGAATGGGAATCTCAATTATAAAAGCTTTACCAGGAATGTTACTACTTATTGCAGCAGCAATGAGTGCAATGGTTGTGAAAGAGATGTTTCCTAAATCAATTTTTCCAGCATTTGGATGGTCAACAATTATTGGTTTACTATTAAGTATGCCATCTAGTCCAACTTCAAAAATATTTTTATCAAATGTTAACAATATAAATTTTATGGCAATAACAACACCATTATTGGCATTTGCAGGTATTTCAGTGGGAAATAAGATTCAAGAATTAAAAAATATGTCTTGGAGAATTGTTGTAATATCTTTAATTATATTTACTGCTATTTTCTTTACTTGTGCTTGGATAGCTCAAACAGTATTGAAGTTACAGGGAAAAATATAAACTATTAAATATTTAATAAAAAAGGAGAGGAAGAATGACAAAGCAAGAACTAAAAAACCTAGTAATAAAAGCAATAGATGAGAATAAAGAAGAGATTTTAATAGCTGGAAGAGAGATATATCAAAATCCAGAGTTGGGTTTTAAAGAATTTAAAACAACAGAAACAATTGCTACATTTTTAGAAAAATTAGGAATAGAAACAGAAAAAAATATAGCTGTAACAGGTTGTAAAGGTACGATTAAAGGAAAAGAAAAAGGTCTCAATATTGCAATCTTAGGTGAGCTAGATTCTGTTTCATGTACTGATCATTGTGATTCTTTAGATAATGGAGCAGTCCATGCTTGTGGTCATAATATTCAGATTGCAGGAATGTTAGGAGCTGCTTTAGGTCTTACAAAAAGTGGTGTTATGAAAGAATTGGTTGGAGAAGTTACTATTTTAGGAACTCCAGCAGAAGAATTTATAGAATTAGAGTATAGAGCTTCATTGAAAGCTAAAAATAAGTTGAAATACTATGGTGGAAAACAAGAGCTTATTTATAAAGGATATTTTGATGATGTAGATATGGCAATGATGTTTCATTCTTTAGATATGGGAACTTCTAAAGCTTTAGTAGGACCAGTAAGTAATGGATTTATAGGGAAACAAATAAAATTTATAGGAAAAGAATCTCATGCTGGTTCAGCTCCACATGAAGGAATAAATGCTCTGAATGCAGCAATGTTATCAATAAATAATATACATGCTCAAAGGGAGACTTTTAAGGATACTGATAGAGTACGTGTACATCCAATAATAACTAAAGGTGGAGATATAGTAAACTCTGTTCCTGCTGATGTAAGAATGGAGTCATATGTTAGAGCAAGGACAATAGAAGGAATGTTAGATTCTAATAAAAAAGTAGATAGAGCCATAAAAGCTGGAGCAATGGCAGTTGGTGCAGATGTTGAAATAGTTAGTATTCCAGGATATCTACCTATATTAAGAACTCTAAAATTAGATGAAGTTTTTGCAGAAAACTTAAGAGATTTAGGACTTAAAAATGATGAAATAGTTCAAGGTGGCGACTTTACAGGTTCTTTTGATTTTGGAGATGTATCTCACTTAATGCCAACTTTACATCCTATGATAGGAGGAATAACAGGTAATTTACATACAAGAGAATATAAAATTGTTGATGAGGAACTTGCTTATTTGATACCAGCTAAGGCAATGGCATTATCTGTAATTGATTTGTTATTTGATAATGGAAAAATAGGTAATGAAATTTTAGAAAAGTTTGAACCAAAAATGAGCAAGAAAGAGTATCTTGAATTTATGGAGCAAAGAGATAAGATGGAGTTATTTAAAGGAAACATTTAAATAAATAATTATGATAAGAATTTTATAGTTTTTTAGGGAAAGTCAAAATTAAACTGTAGTATATTTAATTTTGACTGTTTTTATTAGAGTATTTTAAATAATCTTTATATAGTCAAAACTTTTAAATTAGGGGGAAAGGAATGAATTTTCAAGAAGTTTTAATGAGTATTTTTAAAAGTGATAATATTATAGGAGCAATCTCTTCTTCAGTTTTAATTATTTTATTTGGTTTTTATTTAAGAAAATCAAAGGTTTTGCAAGATGGAACCTCTAAAATATTAAGCGATGTAATTTTATCTGCATCATTACCTGCACTTGCATTTAAATCTTTTATGCAAGATATAAATAAAGATAGAATGGAACAGGGGATGAATCTTCTTATTTGGGGATTTGTAATATATATTATTCTTATATTTGTGTCAAAATTAATATATATGAAATTTGACACAAATAAAAAAAATGTTTTAGAAGTATTAACTATATTTGGTTCTACAACATTTTTTGGAATACCTATTATAGCTGCAGTTTATGGTGAAATTGGTGTAATGTATGCTTCTATATTTAATATTGCTTATAGAGTATTTTTATATTCTTATGGATATATAAAAATGTCTGGAATAAAAATTAATAAAAAAAATATTGGACAAATGTTTTTAAATCCAATAGTAATAGCAACATTTTTAGGAATGTTTATTTGGATATTTCAGAATTCATTGCCACAAGTCTCAATTGGAGATAAAAGTTATGCATTTTTAAGAATAGATAAGACAGCATTCTGGTTATATAAACCAATGACATATTTAGCAGCTTTATGTTCTCCACTAGCTTGGGTTTCTATTGGAGCAAAATTAGCAGATATTTCATTAAAAGAAGCTTTTATATCAAAAGAATCTTGGATGTATAGTTTTATAAAAATTTTAGGAGTACCAGCCTTAAACTTGGTAGCATTGTATTTTTTATCAGTAACAGGAATATTACCAATTTCTTTTGTTGGTGTAGCAACTGTAATAATAATGATGGCGACTCCTACAGCAACAGTAGCAGCAGCTTATTCAATAAAGTTTGATAAAGAATCACTGTTAACTTCTAATTGTTCTTTATTATCCACAGTATTTAGTATAATTTGTATGCCACTATGGATTATAGTATTAGAAATACTTAAATCACTACAAATATTTTCATAAACTAATAAAAAATGGAGGTTATTTACATTGAAGTTAATATGTTACGGTGTTAGAAAAGTAGAAAAAGATTTTTTTTTAAAACTAAATAAATTTGAGTATGAGTTAACTCTAGTAGAGGAATTATTAAATGATACAAATATGGATCTTATAGAAGGTCATGAAGCAGTTATGTTAAGAGCAAATTGTATTGCTAATGAAACCAACTTAAAAAAAATGAAAAACTATGGAGTAAAATATTTATTAACAAGAACAGTGGGATATAATCATATTGATTTGGGAGCAGCTAAAGAATTAGAATTAAAAGTTGCTAGAGTACCAGGGTATTCTCCAAATGCTATAGGGGAATTAGCTATAACTTTTGCAATGAACCTTGCAAGAAAAGGTAGTTATATGGTTGATAGAACAAAAAATAAAAACTTTATTGTAGATGAATATATGTTTAGTAGAGAAATTAGAAATTTAGTAGTTGGTGTAGTGGGTACTGGTAAAATTGGACTAACTACTGCTAAACTTTTTAAAGGATTAGGTTCTCAAATATTAGCTTATGATATTTATGAAAATAAAGAAGCTAAATCTGTATTAGAATATGTTTCTATGGATGAGTTGGTGAAAAAATCAGACATAATAACTTTCCATTGTCCATATATAAAAGGAGAAAATGATAATTTTATTAATGATGAATTAATTTCTAAAATGAAAAATAATGTTATTATAATAAATACAGCAAGGGGAGAATTACAAGATATAGAAGCTATATTAAGAGGATTAGAATCTAAAAAAATTGGTGGGTATGCTACTGATGTATTCTCAAATGAAAAAGAGTTCTTTTTTAAGAATATGGAAAAAAAAGAGATAGATCCCATGGTAGAAAAATTAATATCTTTTTATCCAAGAGTTTTAGTAACTCCTCACATTGGCTCATACACTGATGAAGCGTTAACAAATATGATAGAAATATCTTATGAGAATTTAAATGATTTTATCAAAGGAAACAATTGTGAAAATAAATTATAATTTATTTTATTAAAAGTATTGACTTTTTTATTATTTCTCTGTATACTAATCCACAGTATAGAAAATAAAAAAGGAGAAAATAATGAATTTAATTTCTAAAAATCATTTTTTTGAGTGCATTATCCGAATAAAAGATTTTATAAATTATTTTTATTTTATTTTTAATTATTTTTTATCATTTTATTTAAAACAATTATATAAATATTTTAAAATATAGATATTATTATCTATATTTTTTTTTGAATTTTTTTAAGGAGGTTTAATGAAAGGTAAATTAATTCTTGAAAATGGGGTAGTGTTTAAAGGAAAAATTTTTGGTAAAGTTGATGATGTTGTGGGAGAAATAATTTTTAATACTTCTATGGTAGGGTATCAGGAACTAATGACAGATTCAAGTTCTCATGACCAGATGATTGTAATGACTTATCCAATGATAGGAAATTATGGTTTAAATTTAGAGGATATGGAATCAAGAAATGGAAGAGCTAAAGCTTTTATTATTAGAGAGGAAGCAAAATTACCAAACAATTTTAGAAGTGAAATGACTTTAAATGGATTTTTAAAGCAACAAAATATAGTAGGATTTAAAGGGATTGACACAAGACATTTAACTCAAATATTAAGAGAAAGTGGACCAATGAAGGGGATTATAACAACAAAAGAATTATCCTTAAAAGAAATTCAAGAAAAATTTTTAGAATATACAAATAAAGATATAGTTTCTAGTATAAGTACTACTAAAAAATATATATTAGAAGGAGTAGTAAAATCAGATAGTAAAATAAAGACATTAGGAATTTTAGATTTAGGTTTAACAAAAACTTTAAAAGAAAATTTTTTAAAAAGAGGTTACAACTGTATAGTTTTTCCTTATAATACAAAATCAGAGGAGCTTCTTTCTAATAATTTAGATGGACTATTAATTTCTGATGGACCAAGTTCACCACTGGATCTTGTAGAAGTAACTAATGAAATTAAGAATATTTTAGAAAAAATACCTCTAGTAGGAGTAGGATTGGGTCATCAAATTATAGCATTGGCCATTGGTGGAGAAATAAAACAATTAAAATGTGGACATAGAGGTGGAAATACACCAGTAAAAAATATAAAATTGAATAAAATCTGTATAACTAATCAAAATCATAGTTATTATGTAAGTGAAATTCCTAAAGAAGTTGAAATAACTTATTCTAATATAAGTGATAAATCAATAGAAGGAATCTATTCAAAAAGATTTAAGGCAATAGGAGTACAATTTAATCCAGAATCTTGGCCAGGAACTCAAAGTTCAGTAGATTTATTTGAGAATATAGATAAAATGTTAAATGGAGGGGAAAATGTTAGATAAAAGTATAAAAAAATGTTTGATTATAGGTTCAGGCCCCATTGTAATAGGACAAGCAGCAGAATTTGATTATTCAGGTACACAAGCTTGTGAAACATTGAAAAAAGAGGGAGTAGAAGTAGTTCTTATAAATTCAAATCCAGCCTCTATAATGACAGATAAAAATATTGCTGATAAAATATATATAGAACCTCTTACCATTGAATATATAGAAGAAATTATAAAAAAAGAGCGTCCTGATTCCATGTTAGCTGGGATGGGGGGACAAACAGGTTTAAATTTAGCAGTTGAATTATATGATAGTGGAATACTTAAAGAATATAATATAAAAGTAATAGGAACTTCTATTGAGTCTATAAAAAGAGGTGAGGATAGAGAATTATTTCGTGATGCAATGGAAAAAATAGGTGAACCTTGTATTCCAAGTAGAATTGTTGAAAATTTAGATGACGGTTATAAACGAGCCCTTGAAATAGGATATCCAGTTGTGGTACGTCCTGCATATACCCTTGGTGGAAGTGGTGGAGGAATAGCTTCTACTCCTGAAGAATTAAAAGAAATTTTAATAAAAGGACTTCAACTTTCTAGAGTGGGACAAGTTCTTATTGAAAAATCTATAACAGGTTGGAAAGAAATAGAGTATGAGGTAATAAGAGATTCAGATGGAAATTGTATAACTGTTTGCAATATGGAGAATATAGATCCTGTAGGTATCCATACAGGAGATTCAATAGTTGTAGCACCAACTCAGACATTATCAGCAAAAGAATGTCAAATGCTTAGAACATCAGCTATGAAAATAATAGATGAAATAGGCATTGTAGGAGGTTGTAATGTCCAGTTTGCACTTCATCCAAAGTCATTTGAATATGCCATTATAGAAATAAATCCTAGAGTTTCACGTTCTTCTGCTTTAGCTTCAAAAGCTACGGGATACCCCATTGCTCGAGTAGCTTCTAAAATAGCATTAGGATATAAATTAGATGAAATTCTTAATGAAGTTACAGGGAATACTTTTGCTTGTTTTGAACCAACAATAGATTATATTGTTGTAAAAATACCAAAATGGCCATTTGATAAATTTTTAAAAGCCAATAGAAGACTAGGAACTAAAATGATGGCTACTGGTGAAATAATGTCAATTGGAAATAATTTTGAAGCAGCTTTCTTAAAAGGAATTAGATCATTGGAAATTGGTAGATATAATTTGGAACATCCATATATTAAAATGCTTTCTATGGAAGAATTAAAAGATCAAGTTATGAAACCTGATGATGAGAGAATTTTTATTCTTGCTGAAATGTTAAGACGGGGTTACTTAAAGAAAAAATTACAAACTTTGACAGGAATTGATGAATTTTTTATAGAGAAATTAGAATGGATAGTAATACAGGAAGAAAAATTAAAAAAAATGAACCTTGAAGATTTAAATGAAAAAACACTGAGAAATTTAAAGAAAAAAGGTTTTTCAGACCGTGGAATAGCTGAATTTATGGGTATTAGTGAAAATGATATTGAAGCTAAAAGACTAGAATTAAATATAATCCCTGTCTATAAAATGGTAGATACCTGTGCTGGAGAATATTCTTCAAAGACTGCTTATTTTTATTCAACATATGATACACATGATGATGCTATTGTAAGTAATAAAAGAAAAGTTGTTGTCATAGGTTCAGGACCTATAAGGATAGGACAAGGAATAGAGTTTGATTATTGTACCGTTCATTGTATTAAGGCTTTGAAAGCTAGTGGTATAGAAACAATAATAATTAATAATAATCCTGAAACAGTTTCAACAGATTTTTCTATAAGTGATAGACTTTATTTTGAACCTTTGGTAATAGAAGATGTTATGAATATACTTGCTAAAGAGAAGCCAGAAGGAGTTATTTTACAGTTTGGTGGGCAAACTAGTATAAAATTAGCAAAAGATTTGACAAAAAGAGGGATAAAAATACTTGGTACAAGTTCAGAAAAAATAGATGACGCTGAAGACCGTGAAAAATTTGAAGCAATTCTTGAAAAATTAGATATAAAAAGACCCAGAGGAAGAGCTGTTTGGAACAGTAAAGATGGTATTGAAATTGCAAATATTATAAAATACCCTGTTCTAGTAAGACCTTCATATGTTTTGGGGGGACAAGGAATGGAAATTTGTTATGATGATAATGAATTAACAGGTTATTTAGAGGCATCCTTTATTAGAGATACAGAAAATCCTGTTTTAATAGATAAATATCTTAATGGAATTGAAGTTGAAATAGATGCAATTTGTGATGGAGAAAATATTTTGATTCCTGGAATAATTGAGCATTTAGAGAGAGCAGGAGTACATTCTGGAGATTCAATTACAATTTATCCTTCTCAAAATTTATATAAAGATACAGAAGAAAAAATATTAGAAATTGCAAAAGAGTTATCAGTAGCATTGGAAGTAAAAGGAATGATGAATATTCAATTTATATGTTATGAAGGAGAAATATATGTTATTGAAGTAAACCCACGATCTTCAAGAACGGTTCCTTATCTTTCTAAGGTTTCTGGAGTACCAATTATAGAGTTGGCCACTAGAATAATTTTAGGAGAGAAACTTAAAAATCTTGGATATGGAACTGGAATTTCTAAAAAACCAGACTTAATTGCTGTTAAAGTTCCTGTATTTTCAAGTGAAAAATTAGGAAGAGTTGAAATTTCTTTAGGACCTGAAATGCGTTCAACAGGTGAAGTTTTAGGAGTAGGTAGAACCACTGAGGAAGCAATTTTTAAAGGGTTATTAGGAGCTAATAGAATAAATACAATTAAAGAAAAAAATATTCTTATAACTATAAGAGATAAAGATAAAGAAGAATTTTTACCTATGGCAAAAAAATTAATGAATAATTCTGGAAATCTTTATGCAACAGCAGGAACAGCAACTTTTTTAAGAGAAAATGGAGTTTTAGTTAAAGATATAAAAAAAATGGATGAAGAATCTCCAAACATACTTGATTTACTTAAAGGAAGAGAGATTGACCTTTTAATTAATACCCCTACAAAAGCCAATGATTCTCAAAGAGATGGTTTTAAAATGAGAAGAATAGCAACAGAATTTGGTGTAGATGTCATTACATCTCTTGATACTTTAAATGCTATTTTAAAGATTGAGGAAAAAAATATCGGAGAGAAAAAAATAGAAATATTTGATATGCAACAATTTTAATTATATAGAAGTGAGAATAAATGAATAATTTATTCTCACTTTTTAAGTACTTTTTTTTTCTTTTAAATAGTGATATAATAATTAGATAGAGAATATGGTACTTTAAAAGGAGAAAGATGAAATTTTATTTAGAGATTTTTTTTATATTTTTTAAGATTGGTATGTTCACAATTGGTGGTGGCTATGCAATGGTTCCACTAATAAAAAAGGTTGTTGTGGATGAAAAAAATTGGATATCTCAAGAAGAATTTTTAGATGGCTTGGCAATATCACAATCAGCCCCAGGAGTATTAGCAGTAAATATATCTGTTTATGTGGGGAATAAATTAGGTAAAACAAAAGGAATTATATTTGCTAGTTTAGGTGCTATTTTACCTTCTTTCTTAATAATTCTTTTCATTGCGATATTTTTTATGGGAATACAAGACTCTAAATATTTTATTGCAGGGTTTAAAGGGATAAAACCAGTTGTAATTTCTCTAATTTTTTATCCTGCTTTTTCAATGGCAAAAAATGCTGGTGTAACTTATAAAAACTGTTGGATTCCTATAGGAGTAGCAGGATTAATAGCATTTGTAGGAGTTAGTCCAATCTTTTTTATTATTCTTAGTATGATTGTTGGAAATCTCTATTATGCAAAGGTTGTTGATAAAAAATGATAAAATTATATATAACTCTTTTCACAACTTTTGTAAAAATTGGTCTTTTTAGTTTTGGTGGTGGTTATGCAATGATACCACTTATTCAACAAGAGGTTGTTGATAAAAATGCTTGGATAAGTTTAGAGCAATTTACTGATATCATAGCAATCTCTCAAATTACACCAGGACCCATTGCAATAAATGTAGCTACATTTATTGGATATACAACTACTGGAAATATTTTAGGAGCAACATTAGCAACTCTTGGAGTAGTTTTACCTTCTCTTATTATTATGATTGTGCTAGTAAAATTTTTATCTAAAACCCAAGATAATATATATGTTATAAGAGCATTTAAAGGATTACGATTAATAGTTATAGGTCTAATTTTAGGAGCAGCTTTTTCTCTAATGAAACCAGAAATATTAATTGATTATAAAAGTTATATTTTATTGTTTCTTTCTATGATTGCTTTAATTAAGTTTAAAATAGGACCTATTCCCATTGTTATAACTTCTTTTATTTTAGGGATATTCTTATATTAGAATGTAGGAGGAAGATTGAGGGGATCAGAAACTAAATTAATAACTGTTTATGGTAAATCCTTTTTAGACTCATCATTAATTCTGTTAATAATGGTACTGCCATAGTTACCCCCTTTTCTAATAAAAAAAGGAACCTATAAAATTTCTTTTACAGGTTCCTTTTTTTATTATTTAATTTTTTTTACCACTTATTTTTATTTCTTTCATTCCTTTTTATACTCTCTTCACTTGTGCATTTTTATCTTTCGTTACTTTTTTCTCATTTTTTACTTCTACATTTTTTAATTAAAGCTTCATCTATTTGAGTTAATTCTTTGTTTTTAAAACATTCCATTCTAAACATTTCTTTTTTTTGAAGTTCAAGTCCCCATTTTGTAAATTCTTTACTGTTTTCAGTGGCTAAGAATCCAATATATTTTCCTTTTTCTTCTTTAGGAATAATTATAGGTATTAAATTTTCTTTTAAGCAATTATCAATTATAATTATTCTTCCTGTTCTTCCGTTTCCATCACTAAATGGGGGGATTTTTTTCAAATTTGATATGTTGTTCTAGTATAACTTCTATTTTTTCTTCTGTCGTTTTTGCATTTTTTATTCTAAAGTTATAATTATCAATTATTTATAAAAAAGAAAAAAGGTGTTAGTACTTTTAGTACTAATACCTTTTATTAAAGAAACTTTAAATATTATTTTTTATAGAAATAGTCAGCTGGTCCATCTTTTTCTCCCATTTTGTATGTTACTTTAGCTTTTAGTTTTCCGTTCTCATAGAACACTTCAGATATTCCATTCTGTTTTCCCATTAAAAAAATTATTTTTGTTTTAATTGTCCATTTTCATAGTACTCTTTACGTGAACCAACAAGTCGCCCCCTTTTATATGTTATTTTTAACCTTACTTGTCCATTCTCATGGTAATATTCAGTTGGTCCATCTTTTTCTCCCATTTTAAATGTTCTTTTTGATAGTGGTTTTCCATTATAAGAGAACTGTTCAATCAGTCCATCAGGTATCCCCGTTTTGTATGTTCCTTTTAAACTTACTTGTCCATTCTCATAATAAGATTCAGTTGGTCCATCAAGTTGCCCCATTTTGTATGTTTCTTTTACTTTTAGTTGTTCATTCTTATAATAAGATTCATATAGTCCATCTTTTTCCCCCATTTTGTATGTTTTTTTTGTTTTTAATTGTCCATTCTCATAATAAGATTCATATAGTCCATCAAGTTGCCCCATTTTAAAAGTTTTGTTTGTTAGTAATTGCCCAGTATTATAATAAGATTTAGTTAGCCCATCTATTTCATTCATTTTATATGTTCCTTTTACTAGTACTTGTCCATTTTCATAGTAAAATTCAGCTGGTCCATTTAGTTCACCTATTTTAAAAGTCTCTTTGGATAGTAATTGACCATTCTCAAAGAATACTTCGTATAGCCCATCATTTAATCCATTTATTGTAGTATATTTTTCTTTTAAATATTTTGTTCCCGAAGAACTAACATCATTTATTTCAAGAGTTCCAGTATGCCATTTATTATTGGCAACATCAAATGTTGCTTCAATCCCCTTTTTCATTCTTATTTCTAATATTGGTTCTTTCTTAAAACAACCTGTTAATACTAAAGTACTTAATATTAACAGATTTAAAATAATTTTTTTCATTTTATCTCCCCTCTTTATTTAGTTCCCAATTATCAAAATCTAACTTCAGATAGTTTTTTCAGTTTCCCCATTTTATATGTTTCTTTTTTTTCTAATTTCCCCTTCTTATCGTAAAATTCAGCTGGTCCATCAAGTTCCCCCATTTTATAAAATAACTTTATTCCTAATTGCCCATTCTCATGGTAAAATTCAGCTGGTCCATCAAGTTTCCCCATTTTATAAAATGTTTTTCCTCTTAATTGTCCATTATAATGATAAGATTCAGCTGGTCCATCAAGTTTCCCCATTTTGAATGTTCCCTTTGATGTTAATTGTCCATTCTCAGAGTAAAATTCAGCTGGTCCATCTTTTAATCCATTTTTTATAGTATATTTTTCTTTTAAATATTTTGTTTCTGAAGAACTAATATCATTTATTTCAAGAGTTCCAGTATGCCATTTATTATTGGCAATATCGAATGTTGCTTCAATCTCCTTTTTCATTCTTATTTCTAATATTGGTGTTTCTTTCTTAAAACAACCTGTTAACATTAAAGTGCTCAACACTAACAAGCTTAAAATAATTTTTTTCATTTTACCTCTCCTCTTTACTTAATATTGAATCTATATTCCTGTTAGTCTTTTAAGCTCATTTGCAACAAACTCAACTGTTGGTCCAACAATAATTTGAATAGATGTTTTTGTTGGTTTTAAAAGTCCAGAAGTTACAGATTTTATTTTTTTATCATCAGTGATAGTACTATCTTTGAGTTCAAGTCTTAATCTTGTAGAACAATAATCAATAAAAACAATGTTCTCAGCTCCACCAAGAGCTTCCAGAATTACTGTAGCGATGATAGTGTGTTTATTGTCCCCTGTAATATCCACATATAAATAGAGAAATACCTGTAAGTATAGCGTGAATTAGATATAAAGCAGGTGCTACAAACATGAAAGCAAATTCTAAAGGTTCAGTTACTCCTGTAAAGAAAGTTGCAAATCCAGCAGCTAACATTATAGAAGTTGTTTTTACTTTGTTTTCAGGTTTTGCTGTTACAACAAATGCCGCAGCAGCTCCAACAAGTCCAAACATCACAATTGGGAAGAAACCAGCTTGATAGATTCCAGTAACTCCTCTAACTCCTGTTCCTCTCCAAAAATTACCAATATCATTAATACCTGCAACATCAAACCAAAAAACTGAATTAAGTGCATGATGTAATCCAACAGGAATGAGTAATCTGTTAAAGAAACCATAGAGTCCAGCTCCAAGAGCTCCCATCATAGCAATTGAAGTTAAAATTGGCACGAGTCTTCGCCCAGAAAAAAATGATAATGCACTAGGCAATTCTGTTTTACTGAATTTATTATATAGACTTGAAGCTATGACTCCATAAAAAATTCCAATAAATTGGTTCTCAATTTTTCCAAAAGATGGTGATACTTTGTCAAGAGGAATACCTTTTAACATTGCGACAGTTTCAGGTGCTAAAAGAGTTGTGATAACTAACCAAGCAACAAGACCTGCAAGAGCAGCTGAACCATCTTTATCTCTCGACATTCCATAAGCGACTCCAACAGCAAAAAGCATACCCATATTATCAATAATAGAACCTCCAGCTTTTATTAAAAAAGCAGCGATAGCACTATCTCCACCCCAACCACTAGGGTCAATCCAATATCCAATTCCCATTAAGACTGCAGCAGGTAAGACAGCTACAGGTACCATTGAAGCTTTTCCAATTTTCTGTAAATAATTAAACATTTAAACGTCCCTAAGTTTCTCTTTTTATTTATTTAATTTATAATACCATAGTAAAAAGAATTCGACAATAAGATTATCTCAAAAAGTAAGTTCTTTACTGATAAAATAGTAAGATATAACTGATATGATATTAAAATTTAGGATAAATTAGTTAGTATGTAAAAAAAATTTTGATTTTCTACAATTATTGAAGTATAATTATAAATATTAGATTCTATATTTACAAGGAGGATTAAATTGAATAATGATATTGAAATTGCCCAACGTAGTAAATTAAGTCCAATTTCTGAAATTGCCTTAAAACTTAATATTAAAGAAGAAGATTATATCCCAATTGGTAGATATAAAGCAAAATTGGAACTGTCACTTTTAAAATCATTAGAAGAGAAAAAAGATGGAAATCTTATTTTGGTAACTGCTATAACTCCTACACCTTCTGGAGAGGGGAAATCAACAGTAACAGTAGGATTGACTCAAGCATTTAATAAGTTAGGAAAATCATCTATTGCAGCTCTTAGGGAGCCCTCTCTTGGACCAGTTTTTGGAATGAAGGGTGGAGCTACAGGAGGTGGATACTCACAAGTTATACCAATGGAGGATATTAATCTTCATTTTAATGGAGATTTTCATGCCATTGGTGTTGCTCATAATCTTGTTTCTGCTTGTATTGATAATCATATAAAATTTGGAAATCTTCTTAATATTGATATAACAAAAATTATTTGGAAAAGAGTGGTTGATATGAATGATCGTTCTCTTAGAAAAATAGTTATCGGTCTTGGTGGAAGTGCAAATGGTATTCCAAGAGAAGATTCATTTCAAATAACAGTAGCTTCTGAAATTATGGCAACACTTTGTTTATCAAGTTCTATTATAGATTTAAAGGAAAAAATCGGAAAAATAGTATTTGCATACTCTTTGGATGGAACTCCTTTAACAATTTCTAATTTGAAAATTCAAGGTGCAGTTACAGCTCTTTTAAAGGAAGCAATAAAACCTAATTTAGTTCAAACTTTGGAGAATACACCAGTCCTTATACATGGTGGTCCTTTTGCAAATATAGCACATGGTTGTAACTCACTTCTTGCCACAAAAATGGCTCTTAAATTATGTGATTATACTATTACAGAAGCAGGTTTTGCAGCTGATTTAGGTGCTGAAAAGTTTTTCAATATAAAATGTAGAAAAGGTGAATTGACGCCTAATTGTGTTGTTATTGTTGCTACAGTTAGAGCATTAAAACATCATGGCGGAAGTAAAGAATTATTAATCGAAGATTTAGAGGCTCTAAAAAAAGGTATGGCAAATCTTGATAAGCACATAGAAAACATAAAAAAATTCAAAGTTTCTGTTGTAGTTGCAATAAATAAATTCTCCTCTGATACAGATAAAGAATTATCTTTAATTGATTTACATTGTAAGGAACTAGGAGTTTCTGTAGCTCTGTCAGAGGTGTGGGCAAAAGGTGGTGAAGGTGGTATTGAATTAGCTAACAAAATAACTGAAGCTATATCATTAAACAGTGAAGTCTACTCACCACTTTATTCTCTTGAACTTCCTACGGAAGAAAAAATAAGAATAATTTGTAAAGATATCTATGGAGCTGATGATGTAAGTTTTTCTTCAATAGCTAAAAAAACATTAAAAACTTTAGAAAAAAATGGATATTGTAATTTACCAATCTGTATGTCAAAAACTCAAAAATCAATATCTGATAACCCAGTATTACTTGGTCGTCCCAAGGGGTTTACAGTTAATATTGACGAGATAAAATTAGCTGCAGGAGCTGGTTTTATTATAGCTATGGCAGGTGGTATTATAGATATTCCAGGGTTACCAAAAATCCCTTCGGCTGAATTAATTGATATTGATGAAAATGGAGTTATTTCTGGACTATTTTAAAGAAAACTGATTGTTTAAAATTTAATAAAGTGAAGTTCGATAAAAATATCCAAATTTAGTATAAACTAATTTGGATATTTTTTTGATGATAATAGATTAAAAAAACTTTATTATTATTGTTATTATACTAAAACTGTGGTTATAAAAATTTGACATTAGATTAAATAAGTTGTATACATGTAGTAAATAGAAAACGTAGTAAAGGGGAAGAGAATTTATGAAAAGAAGATTAGGAAAGTTATTAAAAGTATTGTTGTTGCTATTAATATTTATTCCATCAGAAGGTGGATTATTTACTAGTAATAATAGTAAAGTATTAAAAAGATATAATGAAGCTTTAAAAGATGAATTTTATTTTATAAGGGGATTGGATAGAGAAAGGAGCTTGTCAACGAATATAAAATATAGGGGTTTGTTGTATAGTAAGAAGATGAAAGAAGCAGGAGTAAGGGGTTTTTTAGAAATAGGTATAGAGAATTTAGATGATATAGTAGTCTATGGTACAACATATAGAAGTGTCTTAGCAGGAGAAGAAGTAAATAAAATATTTGAAGATGAAGCCAAGAAATTTTTTGGTGATAAGATTTTACTACAAAATACAACAGATGGTTATTTTAGTAAAGGGTCAGCCGAAGCAATAAAAAAAAAATTTACAAAAGTACCTAAGGATAATAAGGGTAAAACTCTTGAAGAGATACTGGATAGTAAAGGTGGATTTCGTCAAACCTTCGTGACTGTATTTGTAAAAGACATAAAGAAAATAGATGAGCTAGAATATAGAAAAAAGGCATTAGATTTAGCTAACTATATGTTTAATAATTTAAATGTGACGACATCTTTACAAATATTTATAAGAAATGAAAGTTATTTAGAAGATTATGAGAAAATAGAATCAACGATAGCTCCTGGATTTAGAGAAGATGAAGAAATAAAGGTGATATTGAAGAAAGTAAAGAAAAAGGAAGCAATAAGTGAAGCCGAGAAATTAAAGTTACTAAGTGTAATGTATAGGTTTTTTAGCTCTGATGATGAGATTAATATGGTAGTGTTGATGAAAAGAAAAAAACATTTTCCTTTAAAAGTACTTTATAGAAAATATGAGAAAGGAAAAAGAATAAATTAAAAAAGGGGGGAATTAAAAATGAAAGATGTAGTATACTTAAACTTTGCACAATTAGCTTATTTTGATTGGCATAAACTAGAACCTGAAGACATAACTAATTTTGAAGGGGATGTAGAGAGTTTAATTAATGATAATAAAACTTGGACTAAAATTTTACCAACGGGATTAATAGATAGCCATGAGGTAGAAGAAATAAATGGAATAAAAATGTATCAAGCAGCAGATAAGCGACTATTTATGAAATATTCGGAAGAAAAGCCAGATGAATATGGAAAAAGGAAACCTAAATATGAAAAAGAATTAAGTGGTTGGGAATTTCTATATAGTGCCGACCATGATAAGATATATAAAAATTATTTAGGAAAAGAAGAGGTAAATACAAGTAGTGGATTTAATGGAAGTGCGTTTAAGAAAGGAAATAATATAATAATAGCCTACAGGGGAACAGAGGGATTAGTCTCACAAGATATGATGAATAATCTAGTAATAGCTTTTTTAAAGATGTCTCATCCCCATTTGACAGCAACGGTCTCATTTTATGAACATATAAAAAAGGAATATGGAGAAGGTTGTAACATTCACATAACAGGTCATAGTTTGGGTGGAGCTTTGGCACAATATGCCTGTGTGTATAGCGGGGGAATACATAAGACAAGAACATTTAATGCTTTGGGGATAGGAATACATCAAGGACATCTTGGTTTACTTGATATATCTACGCACTTTAGTAATTTGAGCATAGCTAATTTTAATCAACTATACTCAGAGGAAAAAACTTCACAGAATATAGAAAACCAAGCTAGAACCGGATTTTATCCAGTAGTCAGACGGGAATATGGTTCTTGGGTAATAAGTTTTGGATTTATGGATATTAGTAAAACGAACATAAATAAAGCTTCACAAAACAATCATTTTATACAATATCCTACAGTTAAATTACCTGATGAACAGATAAAAGTAATTAGGGAACAAGCAAAAAAATATGTGGAAAATTATAGATTACTTAGAGAGCAAGTTGATGGATTTAAAAAGGGATTAGAAACTAAATTTATGAATGAAAAAAAAGAATTAATTCCAAATGAAATTTTAATAAATTACTATAATAAGCTTGATTTAATATCTTTAGTTCAAACAAGAATAGGAACGATAGTGAATGTCTATGAAAAAGAGGGGAAGAAAAGTAAGACAGATGGGCTATATTTGATTCGGCATAAATTAAAAACAGTACTAGAAGAAGCAAAATCAAGATTAATAAAACCAGAAGAAAAAGAGAAAATAGAGGAAATGGAAGTGAGATTAAAAGAATTGGAAGAAAAACAGAAAAACAAAACAGATGTAATAGATGATAGTTTATTTAGATTAATTACATCAATAAATCTTATTACAGGTAGTGGTTATCACTCAGTAAATGATTATATCTTGTTTTTGGATGAAAATAACAATATAAAGCAAGGTGAAATTGGAATATCTTTTTTAAAAAATATGGTGAAAACAGCAGTGTTACCTTGGGCACGTGGTAATATAACGAAATGGCAAAAAATTTCAGATGATTCCCCTGATAGCCTTCCATCGAAGATAGAGATCACGATTAAGGCAGAGATACTGGAACATTTAAAGAAATTAGAAGGTAATGGTAGCTCAAACAAATTTAATAAACTCAAAAAAACACAGTGGGAAAAAATGAAAAAGCTAGATGTAGTAGAAGTTAAAGAAATAGAAGAAAATGGAGAAGAAAAATATGTGATAAGTTTAGGTCAATTTAATAATTTAAAAGAAATAAGAGGAATAAAAGGAGGATATAATGGAATTATTGAATAATAAAGGTTTAATTTTAAAATTGAGTAAAAATAAAAATAAAAAAAAATTAGCAAGTAATAAACCAGTTTTGGACGGAGCCAAACTTTCGTGTAATCAAGGTACACAGCATAGTTCTTTAACAGTAACGAGTCATAGTAATATATTTATTGAAGATAAATTGCAAGGAACGATACAAGACTCAATACCAGGAAGAAATATATCACCTTTTGGTGATTGTAAGTTAAGACCTACAAAAGATGGTTTTGAGCCTTGTTCCGGATATATTGGAACGGCAGATTGGGAGGGGGAAATAAAAAATTCAGTAGGACCAGCTCCACCACTACTAGAAAGTTTTGTATGTAAGTGCACAATAGGTGGAATAATAAAAATTGAAGATGGATTATCAAGAAAGACAAAGCATGATTAAGAAGGAGGGAAGATGAAACTTATACAAAATATAGAAGAGAGTATATCAAAAAAACATATAGTAACAATGAGTTTTGAATTGATAAATTATAGAAAAGAAGAAAAAAGTGAAATAAAATTGATACATGAAACTTTAAGAGAATATAACATAAAACAAATAGTAAATTATGAAATTTTAAATGTTGAAGAAATTGGAATAGAAGAGAATGAAAGTATAAAAAAATTGAAAAAAGCAGTTAATCATTGCTTTTCAGACCTATATTTCACCCAAAAAAATACAGGTGAAATAGATAATATAATTAATTTTTTACAAATTCAAGATAAGTGGAAAAAAGAAAAAATGAAATTGATAATGTCAGATGATTCAGATAGCGAAAAGATAATAGATGGGATTTTTGAATTAGATGCTATAATGAAAAATGATGATTTATTAAATAAAAAAATTCCAAAAACAGGTTCTACACCGTTCCAATTTCCACCAATATATGATGAAGAATATGGCTCTAAAGCGACCTCAGTAAAATTAGAGTTAAGTAATCTCTATTTGATGGATGAATTACCTTTAAATTTGAATGTAGTATTAGAGGATGAAAATAGATTGGTATTTGAAGGAAAAGAAGATAGAACATTTAAAGTTGTGGAATATCAAATATTATTAGCCAAAATTTTAAAAATACCACAAGAGAGTAGAATGACGTTAAAAATTGAAGTAAATGGACATTATGAATTAGAAGAAGGGACTAATTTAATAAAAAATGGTATTTTAAACTTAATGGTAGATGTAGAAGAGTGTATTAATATGAAGTATAGATTTGAATTAAAGGAAATTGTATGAATAGAGTAGAAAAGTTTTTAGAGATTAATAAGTTGATATATAAATTAAAAGGGAAAAATGATTTTAATGAGTGTATAATTTCACAATTAATAAAATTATCAAAATTAAAAAAAATAGAACCTACTCCAAAAGCAGAACCTAAAATAGAAGAAATAATGGTTGAAAAAGAAAGGATGTATAGAAACTATCAAGGTGTTTTTTTGGCTTTGATGTGTGAAGTTAAGAAGAAACCAAAACCAATGAAGAAAATAGAAAAGAAAAATGATGGATTGATTTGTAAATATATAGAAAATAAAGAAAAAGACAACAGTACATTACATTATTTTTCAAACCTTATGCTTGAAATAGATAAAAAACAGCGATTAATAAATGATATTTAGTATAAATTATAAAATTTAACTTATAGAAATAAAAAATACTTTCTTTACAAAAATTTAAAATTGTGTTATTATTTTGAAGATAAAAAAATAATACCAATAAATAAATTTAGAGAAATGGAAAAAAACTGAATTTTTTGTATAAAATAATATATTGAATTTTGATAGTGGATAAGGAGGGAAAGATGAAATTACGTAGACCTAGATCATGTTATTCTAGTTGTATTTTTATTTTTTTCTCCTTTATTCATTTTCATTTATTATTTGAAGAAGTAACAGCTATTTATTAATAGCTTTTACTTCTTTTTTTTTAGTTTTTTATATCAAAGGAGGGGTTATGAATAATTTTATTTCTATGAAAGATTTTGAGAAGGAGCAAATAATAGAAATCCTTAATTATGCTTCTATTTTAAAAGAAAAAAAAGATAACACTAATATTTGTGATAAGAAAATAATTGCTTCTTTATTTTTTGAACCTTCAACAAGAACAAGATTATCTTTTACTTCAGCAGCTTTTAGAGTTGGGGCAAAAGTATTGGGATTTGATTCTCCTGATGCAACTTCTATTCAAAAAGGTGAAACCCTTAGAGATACCTTAAAAGTCATAAATGGTTATAGTGATTTAATAATTATGAGACATCCAAGAGATGGAGCTGCAAAATTGGCTACTGATATAGTGGATATACCAGTTATAAATGCAGGAGATGGTTCTAATGAACACCCTTCTCAGACTATGCTAGATCTTTTTACAATAAAAGAGGAGTTTAGTACTTTAGAAAATTTAAAAGTGGCATTTTTGGGTGATTTAAAATATGGTCGTACAGTGCATTCATTGACAGAAGCCCTCTCTCTATTTAAAACAGAATTTTATTTTGTAGCAAATGAGATTTTACAAATACCTAAATATATTTTAGAAGACTTGGATAAAAAAAAAATTAAATATCATATTCTAGATAAATATGATGAAATTCTTTCTGAAATAGATGTTTTGTATGTTACCAGAGTTCAAAAAGAAAGACTTCCTTCACTGGAACTTTACGAAAAGATAAAAGATGATTTTATTGTTAGTAAAGAAAGTATTTTAAATTGTAAAGAATCAATGATAATACTTCATCCATTACCTAGAATAAACGAGATTAATACTGATGTAGATTCAACAAAACATGCAAAATATTTTACACAAGCAAAGAATGGATTAATAATGAGACAGGCAATGATTGCAATTGCTTTAGGGGATAAAGAAATAAAAAAAAATCAAAGAGAAAAAAAAATAATAATAAAAAAATCAGAAAAAATAGTTTGTGAAAATCCAAATTGTATTACACATATGGAGAATACCGAGAATAAAGTGATTGAAGAAAAAAATAAAAATTTTTGTTATTATTGTAGTCGAGAAATAACTTTATAATATAGAGCTTTTAGAAAAGGGAGGATATATATGTTTTTAAAAGATTGTAAAATTATTAGTAATGTTAATGTAGCTTTAAATTATTTCATCTTAACTGTTGAAAATAGGGAAGCAGTGGAAAAAGTGAGAGCAGGACAATTTTTTATGTTAAAGTGCAAGAATGAAGCTACTTTTTTAAGGCGACCAATTAGCTTACATAATTGTGATCCTCTTAATGGAACTTTAGAATTTTTGTATGAAGTAAAAGGAAAAGGGACATTGGAATTTTCTAAATTATCATTAGATGAAACAATTAATATCCAAGGTCCATTAGGAAATGGGTTTAATGTAGAAGAAAAAAATAAAAACATTGCTATTGTCGGTGGTGGAATGGGTATGGCCCCTTTAAAATTATTAATTAAAAATTTAAACCTAAATAATAATGTTAAATTATTTTTAGGAGTACATTCTAAAGAATATATTAATGTTCTAAAAAGTTTTGAAACTGTAATAGAAAAAGAAAATATACATATTGCTTCAGATGATGGTTCAATAGGGGTAAAAGGCAATGTAGTAGCAATTTTTAAAGAGGAATTGGAGAGGAATAAATTTGATAAAATATACTCTTGTGGACCTGAAAAAATGTTGGAAGCTCTCCATGAAGTAGCAGTAAATAACAATATATTACTTGATATATCTCTTGAAGAGAGAATGGCTTGTGGAGTCAAAGCTTGTGTAGGGTGTTCAATAAAAACAAAAGAGGGAATGAAAAAAATATGTTACGATGGTCCAGTTTTTTCAAGTAGTAAAATAATAGAATTACATCCAAAAGAAAAAGTTGAGAATAGTTGCTGTAACTAAAGCCTTATATTAAATTAAAAAGGAGGGAATGATAGGTAATTATTAATAAATTACTTATTATATGAAAATTATGAATGAAGTTCTAAAGAAAGAATTAAAAAAAGGTGAAAATAGTTGTGAAGATTTATTGAAAACTATTTTTTTAGGAAAAGAATTCAAAAATCCAATAATAACCTCTTCAGGATGTTTTGGTTTTGGATTGGAGTATAAAGATTATTTTTCTCCAAATGAATTAGGTGGAATATCAATGAAAGGTCTAACTCTTGAGGAAAAAGATGGTAATTATGGAACAAGAATATCAGAAACCCCATCAGGTCTCTTAAATTGTGTTGGTCTTGAAAATCCAGGGATAAAATATTTTAGAGATGTAATTTTGAAAGAGTTAAAAAAAGAGAAATTAAATACTGTAATTATCGCTAATATTAATGGGAAAAATATGGAGGAATATATTGAGATAGCAAAAATTGCTAATACCATTTCAGAGATAGATATGGTAGAATTAAATATATCTTGTCCCAATGTTAAAGATGGGGGAATGGCATTTGGTTCCAATCCAGAAGTAGCAGGGGCAGTGACAAGAGAAGTAAGAAAAGTTCTTTCAAAACCACTTATAGTAAAACTTTCTCCCAATGTAACAAATATTGTTGAAATAGCAAAAATTGTTGAAGAAAATGGAGCAGATGCAGTATCTCTAATAAATACTCTTCTTGGAATGGCAATAGATATAGATAAGAAGAAACCTATTTTAGGAAATATAATGGGAGGACTTTCTGGTCCTGCTGTGAAGCCTGTAGCTCTTAGAATGGTTTATCAAGTATCAAAGGCAATAAAAATACCTGTGATTGGTATGGGTGGAATTAACTCCCCAGAAGATGCACTGGAGTTTTTAATGGCGGGAGCATCGATTGTATCTGTAGGAAGTGGTATTTTTCCAAATCCAATGCTACCAATAGAAATAAAAAAAGGATTAGAAGATTATTGTATTAAAAATAAATTAAAAAATATATCAGAAATAGTTGGAGTAGCTCACTAATAAGGAGGAGAAAAAGATGAATAAAATAAAAAACAATACTATAGAGACAAGAGATAGAATTATTGTAGCTCTTGATTATTCAAATATGGAAGATGCTAAAAAAATGATAAATAATTTAGGTGAAAATGCCTCTGTTTATAAGGTGGGATTAGAATTATTTCTAAATTCTGAAGGAAAAATGGTAGATTATTTAGTAGAACAAAAGAAGAAAGTATTTTTAGACCTTAAATTTCATGATATCCCAAATACAGCAGCAATGGCATCAATTTTTGCTTCTAAAGAAAAATGTTTTATGTTTAATGTTCATGCTAGTGGTGGAAAAAAAATGATGCAAACTGTAGCAGAAAAAGTTAAAGAAGTTAATAAAGAAGTTTTGATAATAGCTGTAACAGTATTAACAAGTTTAAGTGAAGAAGAGGTAAAAGAAACATTTAACTCTAATTTTACTCTTACAGAGTTAGCAGAGAATTGGGCAAAACTTACAAAGGAAGCAGGACTTGATGGTATCGTTTCATCACCATGGGAGGCAAAATCTATAAAAGAAATTTGTGGAAAAGATTTTAAAACAATTTGTCCAGGAGTTAGACCAGAGTGGTCTGTAGCAAATGACCAAAAAAGAATAATGACACCTAAAAAAGCAATATTAAATGGCTGTGACTATCTTGTTATTGGAAGACCGATTACAGGTCATGCTGAACCTAAAGTAGCTTTTAATCTCATTCTTGAGGAGATAGAAGAAGCTTTATTAGAACTTAATTAGAAACAATTAATTTAAATATAATATTAGGAGGAATTAGAATGAATTGTAAAGAAAAAGTGGCACAGGCATTATTAACAACTGAGGCAGTTAGATTAAATGTAGGAACACCTTTCACCTTTGTTTCAGGAATTAAAAGTCCTATATATTGTGATAATAGAAAAGTAATTGGGTTTGTTCATGAGAGAGAAATTATTATAAATGAATTTATAAAGAAAATAGAAAAAATGGAAGACTCAGGAAGAGGATTTGATGTAATAGCAGGAACTTCAACAGCAGGGATTCCTTGGGCAGCATATATTAGTGATAAGTTAAAAAAACCTATGGCCTACATTAGAGGTGAAAAGAAAGCTCATGGTACTGGAAAACAAATAGAGGGTGCAGATTTTAATGGAAAAAATATTTTGATTATAGAAGATTTAATATCAACAGGGGGAAGTTCAATAAAAGCTGTTAATGTAGCAAAAGAAAATGGAGCTAAAGATATTTTTGTTTTAGCTATTTTCTCATATGAGTTTGAAAAAGCATATACAAGTTTTAAAAATGCAGAAACAGAATGGACTTCACTTTCAAACTTTCCATCATTACTTGAAGTTGCTAAGGAGAATAGCTATATAACAGAGGAAGAATTAAATATTGCTAAAAAGTGGAATTTAGACCCTAGTAAATATTAAGATTAGATTATAACTTCTAACAGGAGGGAAATATGCTTTTAATAAAAAATGCTACAATTGTTCTGGGAGAATATGTAAATACTATTGAAAAAGAAAAACAAGATTATTTATTTATGACAGATATTTTAGTAAAAGATGGAAAAATTATAAAGATTCAAAAAAATATCTTTATAAGTAAAAGTGTTAGAAGGAATTTAATAACAATAGATGCAGAATATAAATATGTAATCCCTGGTATAGTAGATCCACATTGCCATATGAGAGATCCAGGTTTTACAAATAAAGAAGATTTTATCACAGGAAGTAAAAGTTGTATACGAGGTGGTGTTACAACATTTCTAGATATGCCAAATACTTCACCTTTAACAATAACTAAAGAAAATTTAGAGTTAAAAAGAAAAAACTCTTTAAATAGGAGTTATTCTGATTACGGTTTTCATTTTGGTGGAAGTAAAGAGGATAATTCGTCAGAAATATCACAAGTTTCTCATGAAGTTGCATCGACAAAAATATTTTTGAATGCTTCTACTGGTGATATGCTTATAGAGGATAATAAAGTTTTAGAGAATATATTTTTTGAATCAAGTATAGTTTCTTTTCATGCAGAAGATGAAAAGGTTAAAACAGCGATAGACTTAAGTGAAAAATTTAATGCTCCAATTTATTTATGTCATATTTCGACTGAAAAAGAATTAGAGTTTATAAAAAAAGCTAAAATGAAAGGTCTTTCTATTTTTTCAGAAGTTACACCACATCATTTATTTTTAAATGAAAGATCAAGAGAGATATCAGACCTTAATAACAAATTATTGAGAATGAAACCAGAATTGAAAACTAGTGAAGATAATGAGAGTTTATGGGAAGGATTAGACAGTGGATTAATAGATGTTGTTGGAACAGATCATGCTCCTCACACTCTTGAAGAAAAATTAGAAAGTACGGTATTTGGAATACCAGGTGTAGAACATTCTTTGGAAATGATGCTTAATGGTGTTAATGAGAAGAAGATAACAATGTATACTCTTATAAGGGCAATGTCTATAAATCCAGCTAAAATTTTTAAAATTAAAAATAAAGGTAAAATAGAATATGGATATGATGGTGATTTTATTATTCTGGATATGGATGAACAGACAACTATTACCAATGATGAGGTTATTTCCAAGTGTGGTTGGACACCATATAATGGAATGAAGCGTGGTGGGAAAATATTAACAACTATATTACGTGGAAATATTGTTTATGATAAGGGGATTTTTTTTGATTTATTAGGTAAAGAGGTTGAATATAAAAAATAAACTGATTTAATTGTGAACTATGATTTTAAGAAAAATATTTTTAAAGAACCAAACTGTAATTTTAAATTATAGTTTGGTTTTTATCTATAGGAAAAAATAAAAAAAGTTAATAAAAATTGGAAAATATGATAAAATTAAAATAAAATATAGAGCAATCAAAAAAGGAATAACAATATATAGAATTTGGTTGTCATCATATAATTTTAAGGAGATTAGCAAGTGATAAAAAAAAATAGAAGTGTGGAAAGAAGTATAGAAATTCTAAAATTAATTAGTAGTAATCAAGAGGGAGTCACTTTGGGTGAAATTCAAGAAAAACTTCTTTTACCTAAAACAAGTGCATATGATATAGTAAAAACATTATTAGAGTTAGAGATGATAAGTGTTATAGAAAAGGGGCAACAACATTATGTGATAGGCCTTGAAAGCTTCAGAATAGGATTATCTTATGAAAAAGATATGCTTATAATAATAAAAAAACATTTAAAAACTTTATCTGAAAAATTAAATAAAACAATTTTTTTAGGGTTATTAAAAGATGGAGAAGTTGTATATTTAGATAAAAGAGAACCTATAAGCCCTATTGTTACAACGGCAACTTTGGGAACTAGAAATCCTGTCCATTGTACTGCTCTTGGAAAAGCTATTCTATTTGATACTACTTCAGAAAAAATAAAAAAAATATTAGAAAAAAAGGGAATGGAAAGGAAGACACAATATACAATAACAAATATTGAAGAATATATTAAACATATAGAAGAGTGGAAAATAAAAGGATATGCACTTGATAATAGAGAAATAGAAGAAAACCAGTTATGTATAGCAGCTCCAATTTATGATTCAAGAGGAAAAATTGTAGCTGCACTAAGTGCTTCAGGATTTTATAATCCAGATGAAGATATAGAAAAAGCGGGTTTAATATTAAAAGAAATAACACTATTGGCATCAAAAGAACTTGGATATAGAGTAAGAAATAAATAGAGCGAAAAAAATCAATAAAATAATAAAATAAATATATTGACAAAGATAAGAAGAAAGAGTATAAATATGTTGTGTATAAAAAACCGAACCTTGTTCGGAAATACGACCAAAAGAAGGAGATTTATTATGAAAAAAATAGAAACATTAAGAAGAATTGCTGAAACTGGTGTAGTAGCAGTGGTAAGAGCGGAAAATTTAGAAGAAGCATTAAGAATTTCTAAAGCTTGTGTTGCTGGAGGATTACCTGCAATTGAAGTAACTTATACTGTTCCAGGAGCTACGGAAGTTATTTCAGCTTTGAAAGCAGAAATTCCTTCAAAAGACCTTATAATAGGAGCAGGTACAGTTTTAGATTCAGAAACTGCAAGGATTGCTATCTTAGCAGGAGCAGAATATATTGTTTCACCTTGTTTTGATGAAGCAACAGCAAAGTTATGTAATAGATATCAAGTACCATATATGGCCGGTTGTATGACAATAGGAGAAATAGTAAGAGCAATGGAAGCAGGAGTGGATATTGTTAAATTATTCCCTGGTTCAGCTTTTGGTCCTGATTTTATAAAAGCAATAAAAGCTCCTTTACCTCAAGCTAATATAATGCCTACTGGTGGAGTAAGCTTAGAAAATGTTGATCAATGGATAAAAAATGGTGTTATAGCTGTGGGTGCAGGTGGAAAACTTGCTTCAGGAACTTCAGAAGATATAACAGCAACAGCAAAAGCTTTTGTAGCAAAAGTAAAAGAAGCAAGATTAGCACTTAAAAAATAAATAAAAATAAAAAATTTGGAGGATAAATTATGAAAAAAGTAGTAACTATGGGAGAAATAATGTTGAGATTGACAACTCCTGGTCACAAAAGGTTTTCACAAGCAGATACATTTGATGTAATTTATGGTGGTGGAGAAGCTAATGTAGCAGTATCACTTGCAAATTATGGATATAATGCTCATTTTGTTTCAAGGTTACCTAACAATGAAATAGGAGAATGTGCTATTCAAAATTTAAACAAATATAAGGTTAACACTGATTTTGTTGCACGTGGTGGAGAAAGAATGGGAATTTATTTTTTAGAAACTGGTGCCTCTATGAGAGCTTCAAAAGTCGTTTATGATAGAGCAAACACTGCAATTAGTACTGCTACAGCTAGTGATTTTGATTTTGATGCTATTTTTAAGGATGCTGAATGGTTTCATTTTACCGGAATAACTCCAGCTCTTTCAGAAGAAGCAGCTAAAGTAACAGAAATAGCTTTGAAAGCAGCGAAAAAACATGGAGTAACAGTATCTGTTGATTTAAATTATAGAAAAAAATTATGGACACCAGAAAGAGCAAAAGAAGTAATGACTAGTCTTATGCAATATGTTGATGTGTGTATTGGAAATGAAGAAGATGCAGAAAAAGTTTTAGGATTTAAACCTGGAAATACAGATGTAACTTCTGGAGAGTTAGAACTTGCAGGATATAAAGATATATTTTTACAAATGAAAGAAGCTTTTGGATTTAAATATATTGTAACTACATTAAGAGAGTCACATTCAGCTTCTGATAATGGTTGGTCAGCAATGATATATGATGGAAAAGAATTTTATTCTTCAAAAAAATATGATGTAAGAATAGTTGATAGAGTAGGTGGAGGAGATTCTTTTGCAGGTGGACTTATTTGTGGTTTACTTGATGGGAAAGATCAAGGGGCAGCACTTGAATTTGCTGTTGCTGCTTCAGCTTTGAAACATACAATACCTGGAGATGCAAATTTAGTAACTCGTGAAGAAGTAGAAGTATTAGCTGGTGGAGATGCTTCAGGAAGAGTTCAAAGATAAAAAAGTGAAATCAAGGAGAAAAAATGATATTTGATAAAATTAGCAATATAGAAAATTATCGTGGAATTGACAATAATCTTGATTTAGCAATTGATACAATAATAAAAGGTGACTATATAAAAGCACCTCTTGGAAAAAATATAATTGTAGAAAATGAAGTTTTTTATAATGTTCAGGAGTATACTACAAAAAATATAGAAAATTGTTTTTTTGAAACTCATAAAAAATATCTTGATATTCAATTAATTGTGTCAGGAGAAGAAAATATTGGAAGTGCAGAAAATGAAGTTTTAGAAATAACCAATACCTATAATGAAGAAAAAGATATAGAAAAACTTCAAGGTATTTCAGAAATAATGTTTAAAATGAAAGAGGATAACTTTATAATGTTTTTCTCTGGTGAACCTCATATGCCTAGTATGAAAGTCAAGGATAATAAAGAGGTTAAAAAAGTAGTTTTTAAAGTGGAAGTAAAATAAGTTGAAAAATAAAAACCCCTTCTTAAAGTAATAATCTTAAAAGATTTTACTTTAAGGGGGGGCTTTTATTTTAGAACTTTAGAAGTGAAAAAATGAGGATATTTATTAAATAATACTTCTAATTCTTTATAAAAATTGAGGATATGTCCTTTTATTATACTGTTGGCTAGCTCAGAATTTTTTTCTTTTATAGCATTATAAATGTTGAGGTGCTCCTCAAAAGTACTATTTAAAGACTTTCTATTCATAGCATCAAGCAATCTAACGCGATTAAAATGTGAACTAATAATTTGAATTTGTTTCCAAATATTAGGTTTACCACAGCCAGTAAAAATAATCTCATGGAATTTATTGTCAAGATCAAAAAAATTAAATGCTGAAGTTGAAAATTCAGTTATTTTTTTCTGAAATAATAAATTTTTTTCTAACTTAATTAAGAAAAGATCAGGAAAATTAGAAGTAGCTAGGGATATAACTTCTTGTTCTAGAATAGTTCTCATAAAGACAGCTTCTTCAATTAGATTAAAATCTAAAAGAGAGATAAAAGTTCCCTTTTGTGGATAAACATTAATGAGATTTTCTTTTTTTAAATGGACTAAAGCCTCACGAATAGGAGTACGACTAATATTTAGAATACCAGATAGTTCAGTTTCACTAATAGAATCACCAGGACGTAAAACAAGAGATAAAATATTTTCTTTAATGACCCTGTATGCAAACTCAGGATTAGTTTCAGTAGAATTTTTATTATTATTAATTAAAATCATATGACTCCTTAAATAAGTTAAGTTTTATCTAAGTATACTATAAAAAAAAGAAAAGTACAAGTAGAAAAAACTTGACAAATAGAAAAAAAAAAGTTAAAACATAAAGTGTAGTATACAAGTTTGAAAAAGGAGATGAAAATGTTAATAAATAGGAAGATGTTTGATAAGTATACCAAATTTACAAATAGAGCTATTCAATTTGGAGAAGGAAATTTTTTACGTTGCTTTATAGATTGGCAAATTGACATATTAAATGAAAAAGGACTTGATTGTGGAATAACTATTGTTCGAGCAATTGATGGAGGTAGTGAGTTGACATTAAATTCACAAGAAGGCTTGTATACTACTATAATTAGAGGGATAGATGAAAATGATAAATTAGTTGAGGACAAAAGGATAATAAGTTCTATAAATGATGAAATAGAAATATATAAAGAATATGAAAGGGTAGAGAAAATATTTTGTGATGAAAATTTAGAATATATATTTTCTAATACCACAGAAGCAGGGATAGAGTTTATTGAAGAGGATAAAATGACAGATCTTCCACCGAAGTCTTTTCCTGGAAAATTAACAAAATTATTATATTCACGTTATAAAAAATTAAAAAAAGGTTTGGTTATAATTCCTTGTGAATTAATTGATTATAATGGGAAAGAATTAAAAAAAATAGTTTTAAAATATATTGAATTATGGGGATTGGAAAAGGAATTTAAAAATTGGATAGAGAAAGATAATGTTTGGTGTTCAACACTTGTGGATAGAATAGTAACGGGATATCCAAGAAAAGAGGAGAAAAAATTAAGAAATGAATTAGGTTATAAAGATAATTTTATGGTTGCAGGAGAATATTTTTATTTGTTTGTGATTCAAGGACCAAAATTATTAGAAGAAAAACTTAAGTTAAAAAATTCAGGACTCAATATATTAATTGTAGAAGATATAAAAAAATATAAAGAAAGAAAAGTAGGAATATTGAATGGAGCACATACTTCATTGGTTCCAGTAGCCTATCTTTATGGAATGAATCAAGTAAGAGAAAGTGTTGAAAATAAAGAATTAAAAAGTTTCTTAGAAGCATTAATTTATAGTGAAATAATCCCATCTTTAGATATGGAAAAAAGTGAATTAGAAGAGTTTGCGAAATCAGTAATAAAAAGATTTGAAAATCCTTATATAAATCATGAATTAATTGCTATATCATTGAACTCAATGGCAAAGTTTAAAACTAGAGTATTACCACAAATGTTAAGATATATGGAAATAAAAGGTGAAATTCCTAAAAAAATAACATTTTCTTTAGCTAGCCTTATTGTCTTTTATAGGGGAAAGCGAGGCAATGAAAGAATACCTATAAAAGATGAATTTAAATTTATTGAACTTTATAATAATCTTTGGAAAGAGTATGATGGAAATATAGAAGGAGCTAAAAAAATAGCAGAAAGTATTTTAGCTTTAGAACATTGGAACCAAAATATGAATGGGATAAAAAATTTAACAGATATTTTGGGTAATTATATATATCAAATAGAAAAATTTGGAATGAGTGAAAGCTTAAAAAAGGTGAATAGATGAAAAAAACGATAAAAATAACAAAATATGATAGTGTAGTTATAGCAATTGAAGAAATAGAGAAAGGAAATATAATAGAAAATATTGTTGTTTTAGAAAAAATTTTATCAGGACATAAAATAGCAATAAAAGATATAAAAGCAGGAGAAATGGTGGTGAAATACTCACAAGAAATAGGGAAAGCAAAAGTAGATATAAAAAGAGGTTCTTGGGTTCACACCCATAATATGGAAACAAATCTTGGGAAAGTATTAGATTATACCTATAAAAGAAAAAATATTGAACAACAGATAAAAAAACTAGATAGAGAAGTGGAGGTTTATCGACGAAAAAATGGAGATATAGGAATCAGAAACGAGTTATGGATTGTTCCAACAGTGGGATGTGTCAGTGGAGTTGCACAACTAGCAATGAAACAATTTCAAGATGAAAATAATTTATCAGGAATAGATGGAACTAATGTTTTAATACATAATTATGGATGTTCTCAAATGGGTGAAGATCATCAAAATACAAAAAAAATACTTCAAAATGCGGTGAAACATCCAAATTGTGGTGGAGTATTAGTTTTAGGATTGGGGTGTGAAAATAACCAAATAAAAATTTTTAAGGAAACATTGGAAGAATATAATGAAGAGAGGGTCGTATTTTTAGTCGCTCAAGAAGTTGAAAATGAAATAATAAGTATAAAAGAAAAACTATTTCAACTTTATCAAAATATGAAGGAAGATAGAAGAGAAAAAGGAAAAATGTCTGAAATTATTTTTGGACTTGAATGTGGTGGTTCAGATGGTTTTTCAGGGATTACAGCAAATCCTTTGCTAGGAGAATTTTCAGATTATTTAATAGGAAACGGTGGTTCAACTATATTAACAGAGGTTCCAGAGATGTTTGGGGCTGAACACTTGTTGATGTGTAGATGTGAAAATGAAACTATTTTTAAAAAAACAGTAAAATTAATTAATAATTTTAAAGAATTTTTTAAAAAGCATAATCAGGTTATTTATGAAAATCCTTCACCAGGAAATAAGAATGGAGGAATTACAACTTTAGAAGAAAAATCTTTAGGCTGTACTGAAAAATCAGGTACCAGTGCAATAAAAGATGTTCTTAGATATGGAGAAAAATTAAAATTAAAAGGTCTAAATTTATTGGAATCACCAGGGAATGATCTGATAGCTACAACTGCTTTAGCGTCTTCAGGGTGTCAAATAATATTGTTTTCAACAGGATGTGGAAATCCTTACGGTGGATTTGTTCCAACAGTGAAAATATCTACTAATAGTATATTAGCTAATAAAAAGAAGCATTGGATAGATTTTGATGCAGGGCTTCTAATTAATGAAGGGGAAAGTATAGAAAAATTATTAGAAAAATTACTAGATTATTTAGTTAAGATAATAAATGGTGAAATGACAAATAATGAAAAAAATCAAATAAAAGAATTGGCAATATTCAAAACAGGAGTGACTTTATAAAAATAAATTTTTTTAGTTTTTACTATTGACAAAGTAGTTTTAATGTACTAGTATTGTAGTATACAAGGTTAGAGGAGAAAAATTATGAAAATGACATTTAGATGGTATGGTGATGATGATAAGGTTACTCTAGATAACATTCGTCAGATACCAGGAATGGTTGGAGTCGTTTCAGCTATTTATGATATTCCAGTGGGTGAAATTTGGTCAATGGAAAAAATATTAGAATTAAAAAATAAAATAGAATTAAAAGGCTTAACTTTTGAAGTAGTTGAGAGTGTTCCTGTTCATGAAGATATAAAATTGGGACTTCCAACAAGAGAAAAATATATTGAGAATTATTGTGAGAATATTAAAAATTTAGGAAAAGCTGGAATAAAGGTGGTTTGTTATAATTTTATGCCTGTATTTGATTGGACACGCTCAATTCTTGCTTATGAATTACCTGATGGATCAAATTCTTTAGCTTATGAAAAAAATAAAGTAGAGAAAATGGATCCAAGAAGTGGTGAGTTATCTCTTCCAGGTTGGGATACAAGTTATGGTGAAGGCGGACTTGGTGGAGTCTTAGATCAATATAAGGAAATGACAACTGAGAAATTATGGGAAAATTTAACCTATTTCTTACATAAAATAATCCCAATAGCTGAAAAAGCGGGGGTAAAAATGGCAATACATCCAGATGATCCACCTTGGTCAATATTTGGGTTACCAAGAATAATTGTGAATGAAGCAAGTTTAGAAAGAGTTTTAAATATAATAGATTCACCAAGTAATGGACTGACTTTATGTAGTGGATCATTAGGAGTAGCATGTACAAATAATTTACCACAAATCATAAGAAAATATGGAGAAAAAATTCATTTTGCACATATTAGAAATGTAAATAATTACGAAGAGGGTTCTTTTAGTGAAGTTGCTCACTTATCTTCTTGTGGTTCACTTGATATTGTGGAGATATTAAAAGCATATTATGAAGTAGGGTTTGATGGATATTTAAGACCAGATCATGGAAGAATGATTTGGAATGAAACTGGAAGACCAGGATATGGATTGTATGATAGAGCTTTAGGAGCAACATATATGAATGGAATTTGGGAAACTTTAATAAAATTAGGAAAAGGAGATATAAAAAATGACTAAAATACCTTTCAATCTTGATTTAAATGGAAAAATTGCAGTTATAACAGGAGCAGGTGGAGTTTTATGTGCTGACATGGCTAAAGTTTTAGCTAAATGTGGAGCTGGAGTTGCAGTTTTAGATTTAAATGAAACTGCAACTCAAAAAGTGGTAGATGAAATTATAGCTGAAGGTGGGAAAGCAATAGGAATAAAAACCGATGTTTTAAGCAAAGTAAGTTTGGAAGCAGCTCATAAAGTTATTGGTGAAAAATTAGGGAAAATTGATTTTTTAATTAATGGAGCTGGAGGAAATCATCCTAAAGGAACAACAACAAAAGAATATTATGAAGTTGGGGATGAAGAGAAAGAAGAGTTAACTAGTTTTTTTGATCTTGATCCAGTAGGTGTAGAATTTGTGTTCAATTTAAATTTTTTAGGTACATTGTTGCCAACACAAGTATTTGCAAAAGATATGATAAATAAAAAAGGTTGCTCTATAATTAATATATCATCAATGAATGCTTATACTCCACTGACTAAAATACCAGCATATTCAGGAGCAAAAGCAGCAATTTCTAATTTCACACAATGGTTAGCAGTGCATTTTTCAAAAACAGGAATTCGTGTCAATGCTTTAGCACCAGGTTTCTTTGTTACTAATCAAAATAAAAAGTTATTGAAAGACGAAAATGATAATTGGACACCTCGAGCTGAAAAAATATTGGCAGCAACTCCAATAGGAAGATTTGGGGAAGGGAAAGAATTGTTGGGAACACTTCTTTTTTTAATTAGTGAAGAAGCTTCAGGATTTATAAATGGTGTATCAATTCCAATTGATGGAGGTTTCTCAGCATATTCAGGAGTATAAAAAATTAAAGGGAGGATTTAAAATGAAAAAAATAGCTATTATGGGAATAACTGCATTATTATCAATATCTCTTTTTGGAAAAACAATAGTTTTGAAAATGGCCGATAACCATGCAGCAGATTATCCAACAGTATTAGGAGATATGGAATTTTCAAGACTAGTTAAAGAAAAATCAAAAGGAAAATTGAAAGTTGAAGTTTATTCTGGTGGACAACTTGGTTCAGAAGAAACAACGATTGAACAAGTTCAATTTGGAGCTATTGATTTAGTTCGAACAAGTCTTTCACCTTTGGCAAAATATAATGAAAAATTAAATGTATTGATGTTGCCTTATCTATATAATAGTACGGAACATATGTTTAAGGTTTTAGATGGTCCTATTGGAGATGAATTCCAAACAGCCTTAATTAGAAATAATATGAAAGGTATTTCTTGGTTTGATGGTGGAGCTAGAAATTTCTATAATACTAAAAAAGAAATAAAAAAAGTTTCAGATTTAAAAGGAATGAAAATAAGAGTTCAAGATAATGAATTAATGATGGATTTAATCTCTGTATTAGGAGCTTCACCTACACCTATGGCATTTGGAGAAGTATATGGAGCATTACAAACAGGAGTTATTGATGGTGCAGAAAATAATACACCAAGCTATGACTCTACAAGTCATTTTGAAGTTTCTAAATATTTCACTTTAGATGGTCATATTAGAGTGCCAGAAATGATTTTAATAAATAATAAAAAATTTAATTCATTATCTGACGAAAATAAAAAAATTATTATTGAAGCTGGAAAAGAAGCTTCATTAAAACAAAGACAATTCTGGGCTGAAAGAGAAGAAAAATCTTTAGCAAAAGTAAAATCTGGTGGAGTTAAAATCACAGAATTATCTGATGAAGAAAAAAAAGAATTTCAAAAAGCTGTAGAAAAATTATATATTAAATTTGCAAGTCAATATATGGAAATAGTAAACAAAATAAAAGCAACAAAATAATAAATGAAACAGATATAGGGAAGAGATGATTCTCTTCCCTATTTAATATAGGAGGTTTAAATGAATATTATTAGGAAATTTTTTGATAGAATAGAAAAAATAACAGAAAAAATAGGAATGATATTATTAACTTTAATGATCTTAATAATAGGTGGACAAGTAATATTAAGATATATATTTAAATTTACACCAAGATGGTCAGAAGAATTAGCCCTTGTTTTTATGATATGGTTTTCATTTCTTGGAATGGCAATTGGAGTAAAAAAAGGAATTCATATAAGCATCGAATATTTTATGAATTTACTACCTTTAAAAATAAAGAAATATATAAATATTTTAGATGAGATAATTATTATTTTTTTTGGTGGAGTTCTTTTAATCAAAGGATATGAATTATCAGAGATGATGTTAATGTCTAGAATGCCAAGTCTAGGAGTACCGACAACAGTACAGTATGCAGTTGTTCCTATTGCAGGTTTTCTAATGATAGTTTACTCTTGTTTCAATTTAATTGATAGATTAAATAATAAAAAAATTGAAGGGGAGGATATTTTATAATGGGGATAGTAATATTATTAGGTTCATTAATATTGTTTTTGGTAGTCAGATTGCCGATAGCCTTTGCTTTGGGAATGTCTGCAACAGTAACAGCCTTATACGTTGAGATACCAGTTTTAGTAATAGCTCAAAAGATGGTAGAAGGGGTTAAAAGTTTTTCTTTAATGGCAATACCATTTTTTATAATAGCAGGGGAGATAATGGGGGAAGGTGGTATATCAAGAAGATTAATAGATCTTTCAAATGTATTGGTTGGAAGAATGCGAGGTGGACTTGCAATGGTAAATATTCTTTCAAGTATGTTTTTTGGTGGGATATCAGGTTCGTCAGTGGCAGATACTTCATCAATAGGAACAATTATGATACCTATGATGGAAAAAGAAGGATATGATAAAGATTATGCTGTTAATGTAACAATAACTTCTTCTACTCAAGGAGTAATTGTTCCACCTAGTCATAATATGATTATATATTCTGTAGCTGCAGGAGGCTTATCTGTTGGGAAACTTTTTTTAGGTGGAATTATTCCGGGAGTGCTTTTAGGATTAACACTTATGGTACTAAGTTATATTATTGCAGTTAAAAGAAATTATCCTAAAGGGAAACCAGTAACTTTAAAAGAAGCTAAACAAATAATAAAAGAAAGTTTTTTTGGATTGATGACAGCTGTAATAATTATGGGTGGAGTTATTTCGGGAATATTCACTGCAACGGAATCAGCTGCTGTAGCAGCAATATATGCTTTTGTAATAACATATTTCGTATATAGAGACGTTCCATTGACAAATTTTATGGTTGTATTAAGAAATTCATTAAAAACACTGTCGATGGTTATGGCAGTCATAGCAACTTCTAGCGCTTTTGGTTATATGATGGCAATACTAAAAGTTCCACAACTAATAACAAATTTTTTACTAGATTTTTCAGACAACAAATTTATTGTGATGATTTTGGTGAATGTAGTACTTTTATTGTTGGGAATGATTATGGACATGGCACCTTTAATATTAATAACAACTCCAATACTGTTACCAGTAATATTAAAAATAGGAATGGATCCAGTTCAATTTGGAATAATAATGATGTTAAATTTAGGAATAGGACTGTTAACTCCTCCAGTGGGATCTACTCTATTTGTAGGATGTTCGATAGCAAATATATCGATCGAAAAAGTAGCTAAATCTTTAAAACCTTTCTATATTATGTTATTTTTATATTTAATGGTAGTTACTTTTATACCAGCAATAACATTATGGTTACCTAATTTAATTTTAGGTAAATAAGATATTTTTATAATTTATGAGTTGAGAGTATGGAGGAATAATGAAAAAATTTATGGATGAGAATTTTCTTTTAAAAACAGAAACAGCTCAAAAATTATATCATGATTATGCAAAAAAAATGCCAATATTTGATTTTCATTGTCACTTAAATCCAAAAGAAATTTGGGAAAATAAAAAATATAAAAACATAACAGAACTATGGTTAAAAGGTGACCATTATAAATGGCGAGCAATGAGAAGTAATGGTGTTTTAGAAGAGAATATAACAGGTGAAATAAGTCTAGATAAGTTTAAATTTGAAGAGTGGTCACGAACTGTAGAATTAGCAATAGGAAATCCTCTTTATCATTGGACACATCTAGAATTACAAAGGTTTTTTAATATCGAAGAACCATTGACTCAAAAAAATAGTGATTCTATCTATGAAAGGTGTAATAAATTATTGCAACAAGATGATTTTACACCAAGGAAACTTATTGAACGTTCAGGAGTTGTTGCTCTTTGTACGACGGATGATCCTATTGATGATTTACAGTATCATATTAATTTGAAAAATGATTTAACTTTTAATGTGAAAGTTTTACCTACTTTTAGACCAGATAAAGCTTTGAATATTGAAAAAGATGGATATTTTCAATGGTTAGAGAACCTTTCAGAAGTGGTAGGATATAAAATAGATAGTTATTCAAAATTATTAGAAGCATTAAAATCAAGGATAGATTTTTTTAATTCGATAGGTTGTTTGGTTTCTGATCACGGTTTAGATTCTATTTCATATTTAAAGTCTGATGAAGAAGAAGTGGAAGAAATATTTGGAAGAGCGATGAAGAAAGAAGTTTTGTCTAATGTAGAAATTGATAAATATAAAACAGAATTATTAGTATGGTTAGGAAAAAAATATAATGAAAAAAATTGGGTAATGCAAATCCACACTGGTGCAATAAGAAATAATTCTGAAAGAATGTTTGAATTATTGGGACCAGATACTGGATTTGACTCAATAGGTGATAGTAGTTATGCTATAGAATTAGGAAAATTTCTTAATCGATTAGATAGTACAAATCAGTTATCTAAAACAATTCTTTATTGCTTAAATCCGAAAGATAATTATGTTCTAGGAACAGTGATAGGGTGTTTTCAAGGAAATGGAATTCCAGGAAAAATACAATTTGGATCTGGATGGTGGTTTAATGATCAAAAAGATGGAATGATAGAACAAATGAAAGCATTAGGAAATTTAGGATTATTATCAAAATTTGTAGGAATGTTAACTGATTCAAGAAGCTTTCTTTCGTATACAAGACATGAATATTTTAGAAGAATACTATGTAATTTAATAGGAGATTGGGTAGAAGGAGGAGAGTTTCCATCTAATTATGAACTTTTAAGTGAATTAGTACAAGATATCTCCTTTAATAATTCACAAAAATATTTCAATTTATAAAATGATAGAAAATGGCAAGAAAAAACTTGTCATTTTTATTATTAAAATTACTTAAATTATAGATTAAACTTTCAGATAATTAAATAATTTTTAAATATTTTAAAGAATTATGCTAAAATAGAACAGTGGCTTAAAATGAGGGAGAGTAATATTGTGGAAAAAATAGAAAGAGGAGTTAATGAAAACACTAGAGAATATGTTTATAGAACAATAAAAGAAAATATAATGTTTTTAAGGTTAATTCCAGGTCAAAGTTTAAGTGAAATTGAGCTTAGTGAAAAATTAGGGGTTAGTAGAACTCCAGTAAGAGAGGCTTTTGTAAAGTTATTAGATGAAATGTTAATTGAAGTTTATCCACAAAAAGGAACTTTCGTATCAAAAATTAATTTATCAGCAGTTGATGAAGCGTTTCATACAAGAAAATTGATAGAGAATGATGTACTAAGGTTAGCTATTGAATTATTTGATGAAGAAGGTTTAAAAGAGCTTGAGAAAAATCTATACTATCAAAAAGGAATAACTGAATTTGGTGGAGATACAATTGAGATGTTTAATTTGGATAATAAATTTCATCAAATAATATACGAAAAAGTAGGTAGAAGTAGGACATGGACAGCAATAAAATATATTTCCGCCCATTCGGATAGAATAAGATTTTTAACGGTAAAGGAAATGAATAAAAAAACTAAGACCTTGGAGCAACATATTGAAATATATGAGGCAATAAAAAATAAAAATAGTGAACAATTAAAAATATTGATAGATGAACATCTTTCTAATTATGTTCATGAAATGAAAGAATTTCAAAAAAAGCATCCAGAATATTTTACATTGGAATAAAAAGAATAGGAGTAAATAGAACAATAACAAATTATTTAAATATTTAGTTGAAAATTAAAAAAAATTGACATAAATTGAAAGTTATGATAGAATATTTGAGTTGTTGGGCTGTCGCCAAGCGGTAAGGCATCAGACTTTGACTCTGACATGCGTTGGTTCGAATCCAGCCAGCCCAACCATTTATACTTATACTTTAGAGAGAGTTTGAAAAAACTTTCTTTTTTTTATACAAAATAAAAAAATCCTCCTCTGTTTTTAAACAGAGAAGGTAATTATTTAAATTAAAATTCTGAACCACCATTTTTGATTATATCAATTTTATTTTCTTCGATAGCCTTGATAGCAGCTACAATAGAATTAGTAATTCTTTCTGTATCCATATAAGGTGTATTTTTTTTCCCTATAACTTGTTCAGGTATATATGGTACGTGAATAAATCCACCTTTTTCAGCAATTTTATACTTGCAAATATTATATAGTACTCCATACAATACATGATTGCAAACAAAAGTTCCAGCAGTATTAGATATTATACTAGGTGTACCTATTTTTTTCATTTCTTCAACCATGGCTTTTATGGGAAGATTAGAAAAATATGAATTTTCACCATCAGAATAGATTGAAGTATCAATAGGTTGATTCCCTTCATTATCTGTAATTCTAGCATCATCAATATTGATACCTACTCTTTCAACTGAAACTTCAAATCTTCCACCAGCTTGACCTATGCAGAGAATTACATCAGGTGAGATTACTTTAGAAGTTTCTACTATTAAATCTATTGATTTTTTAAAAACAGTTGGAATTTGTAAAATATGAACTTCTGTTTTTCCAATTTTTTTAGGGAGTTTTTTTACAGCTTCCCATGCTGGATTTATACTTTCACCACCAAAGGGATCAAAACCTGTAACTAATATTTTCATTTTAATAACCTCCATTTTATTTTATAATTAAAATGCTAAAAAGTACATTAAAATCATTTGAATAAGAATCAAAGAAAGTGCAATTGGAAATTGGGTAAGTATAATACCATTTCGATTTTTCATTTCTAAAATAGTAGTAGGAACTATATTAAAATTTGCAGCCATTGGAGTAAGTAAAGTTCCACAATAGCCAGTGGTTAGTCCTAAAGCACCAACATAAGCAGGATTTGCTCCTATATTTACTAAGAAAGGAACTCCTATTCCTACAGTGATAACGGCAAAAGCAGCAAAAGCATTTCCCATAATCATGGTGAAAACAACCATTGCAGTAGAATAAATAATTATACCACCAATTTTACTCCCTTCTGGAACAATTCCAATCATTGCAGTAGAAATAACTGTTCCGATACCGGCTTTTGTGAATAATGCTCCAAGTGCACCTAATAATTGCGGAAGAATAACAGCTGCTCCCATTTGTTGTAATAATCTTGAGCTATCATATCCAACATATTTGACCTCTTCTTTTGTATAGAAAAAAGTTAAAAATAAAGCAGTTACACTTCCTATACCAAGTCCTACAAGTCCACCAAGTTTAGTAAATTGTGCAACTGAAAATGCTACTAAACCAATACTTAATGCAGGTATAAAAATTTTATTTCCAATTTTTTTACTTTGTTCCTTTCTATACTCATCACTGGAATTGATTTGAGAACCAAAAGAAACATTTTTAGTAACTGTTAAGATACCTAGAAATAATAAAGACATTCCAACATAGGTAGGGTTAATGTAAGGACCAAAAATGAACAATAGACCAAAAATTACCCAAAAAAGTCCTGTACCTATTCGTTTTGAATGTTTTTTATCTAAAAAAGCATATATTCCAGTAGTAAAACTTACTAAGCCAGACAAGACATACATTATATTTAATAATATATCCATATCTTAAATGCCTCCTTTTTCTTTAAAATTTCTTTTTATTTTTTTATCAAGAAAATAATTTTGAATACAAGAAAGAATAATAGCAATGATAGCAACTGGGATAGAAGCTTTTGAAACAGAATAAGGCAAGACTTTTATTCCTACTTCTCCAAAGGTTCCCACGATTAGAAGGACTCCAGAGGAAGCGACAAATACATTTTGTCCAAAAAAATTACCATAGTTTTCAACTGAATTTGAAACTGCTTTTATTTTTTCATCAATTTCAGGAGATATTTTTTCTGTTTTTTCTCCTGCACCTTTAACCATAGGATAAATTAAGGGACGTATAAATTGTACATGTCCTCCTAATCTTATGGAAAGGGCAGACATTAGAGTTCTAATAATAACATAAATACTTAAAACTCTTCCAGGTGTTGCTTCTTTCAATTGTACGATACATTGAGAAGCTCTTTCACGTAGACCATTTCTTTCTAAAATACCAATTACAGCAAGTGTTAGAAGGAAAAGAGACATATATCTCGTTTGAATAAAAGCAGTTCCCAAAGTAGATAAAATTTCGGTAAAATCCATACCAGCAGCAGCTCCTGTGGCTAATCCTGCTATTAAAACAATAGCAATGGTATCTAGTTTAAGAGAAAAACCTACAATAATAATTAAAATACCAACAAGTTTAATCATAATACTCCTCTTATAACTTTATATTTTTTAATCTTGAGTTTTATGCCTATTTTTAAATAGACCATTAAGAATTAATGCTAGAGCACCATCACCAACAACATTACATGCTGTTCCAAAACTATCTTGAAGAGCAAAAACTGTTAGCATTAAAGCGACTCCTGTATCACTAAACCCTAATACAGAAACTATAATTCCTAAAGAAGCCATAACTGTTCCTCCAGGAACTCCAGGAGCACCAATTGCAAAGATTCCTAAAAGAATTATAAATAAAACCATTGTTCCCATTGCAGGTAATGTACCGTAAAGAACTTGTGAAACAGTCATAACAAAAAATATTTCTGTTAATACTGAACCACATAAATGAACAGTTGCACCTAAAGGTATTGCAAAATTTACTATATCTTCATCTAATGTTTCAGATTTTCTAGCGCATTCTAAAGCTACAGGAAGAGTAGCAGCTGAGGACATTGTTCCTACTGCTGTTAAATATGCAGGTCCGTAAGATTTTAAAAGTTTAAATGGATTCTTTTTAGAGATTGCCCCTCCTATTGAATAAAGGATAGTTAACCATATAAAATGACCTACTAAAACAATTATAATAACTTTTAAAAATACAGGTAACTGCTTTGTTATACTACCTTCGTATGCTAATGTAGCAAATGTAGTAGCTATAAATACAGGAAGGATAGGTATTATTATTTTTTGAACAATAGCTAATACAACATTATTTAATTCATCTAATGCTGCTTCCAATTTTTTTGAGTTAGTCCATATAATTGCAAGACCTAAGAAAAGTGCTAAAACAAGAGCAGACATTACAGAAAATACAGGTGGAATATCTAACTTAAATAGCATTGGTGGAAGTGATTTTAGACCTTCTACTGCAGTACTAATATTTAGCATAGGGATAATCGCATATCCAGCAAACATAGAAAATAATGCTGCTCCAACGGAAGAAAGATAAGCTAAAATTAACATTGATCCTAACATTTTACTTGCATTGGCTTTCATTTTTGTAATTGCAGGTGCTATAAATCCTAAAATAATTAGAGGAACTGTAAATGAAATTACTTGACCTAAAACATGTTTTAGTGTTTGGATTATATTAATAGTAGAACTATTAGCATAAAGACCTCCTAGAAGACCTAGAACAACTCCAAGTACTAACTTAATAATTAGAGTATCTTTTTTTTCTTTTGACATTTTGGAATCTCCTTTTAAATTTTTTATTATAACAAACTATTCTAAAGTATACGATAATAGGAAGAAATTGTCAATAGGACCCTCTAGTAATTGATTTTATTATTAAATTATAAAAGAAAATATTGATAATGTTATAAATATAGAATATAATCTAAGTATAAGAAGAAAAATATGATTCTATGATTAATTGAGGTGGAGTGTGCAAAGATTTACGGTAGAAGAGGAATATAGTGGATATATAGTTGGAAATTATCTAGTAGAAATAAAAAAATATTCAAGAAGAGGACTTAGAAATGCTGAAATATATTTAAATGGAAAAAAAGTTCGTTTGGATAAAAAAATGAAGGTATTAAAGAAACTAAATCGACTTATTGTAGTAGAAAAAAAGAAAGAAACAGGAATAGAGCCTATGGAGATGGATTTAAAGATTGTTTATGAAGATAAAAATCTTTTATTTTTAAATAAGCCACCATATATAATTGTTCATCCGACTCAAAAAAAAGTTGATATGACCCTTGCTAATGGAGTAGTTCATTATTTTCAAAGGATAGGTATGAAATGCGAAGTACCAAGATTTTATAATCGCTTAGATATGAATACGTCTGGGATTATAGTTGTTGCAAAAAATGCATATTCACAATCTTTTCTTCAAGAAAAAGGAGAAGTAAAAAAATATTATCAAGCAATAGTTTTGGGTATTATGCCTAAAAATGAATATTTGTTAGAAAAATCAATTGGGAAAGTTGGAGATGAATTAAGAAGAGTAGAATTAGATCTTGAAAAAGGCGGACAAAGTGCTAAAACAATAGTTAGAGTTCTTCAAAGATTTGAAGATAAAAATTTAACACTTGTAGAAGCAGAGTTATTTACTGGTAGAACACATCAAATTAGAGTTCATTTATCTTTAGAAGGTTTTCCAATATTAGGGGATGAATTATATGGTGGTTTAAACAGTAAAGAGTATAAAGATGTTAAGAGACAAATGCTACATTCTTATAAAATAAATTATAAAGATCCAGAAAAAGAAACTGTAAAAATGTTAGAAGTTGAATTACCTGAAGATATGGCTAAAATTTTATTATAGTTATGTTGAAAATTGTATCAGAAAAGATTAAAAAAAGGACTCTTAGTTTATTGACAAAAACTAAGCTTTGAAGTAAAATAAATTATAGTAGTAAATGAAAACTAGTGAATTTATAATTAAGAATACAAATAAAATTTTAGGAGGAATAAAGAATGGCAGTTAAAGTAGCAATAAATGGGTTTGGAAGAATAGGTAGATTAGCACTTAGATTAATGGTAACTAATCCAGAATTTGAAGTTGTTGCAATAAATGATTTAACAGATGCAAAGACTTTATCACATCTTTTTAAATATGATTCAGCACAAGGAAGATTTAATGGAACAATAGAATTAATAGAAGGTGGATTTATAGTTAATGGTAAAAAAATAAAAGTTACAGCAGAAAGAGAACCAAAAAATTTACCTTGGAAGGCACTTAATGTAGATGTAGTATTGGAGTGTACAGGAATTTTTACTTCTCAAGAAAAAGCATCACTACATATTGAAGCAGGAGCTAAAAAAGTAGTAATTTCTGCACCAGCAACAGGAGATATTAAAACTGTAGTTTACAATGTTAATGATTGCATACTAGATGGTACTGAAACAGTTATATCAGGAGCTTCTTGTACTACGAACTGTTTAGCACCAATGGCAAAAGTATTACAAGATAAATTTGGAATAGTAGAGGGATTAATGACTACAATTCATGCATATACAAATGATCAAAATACTCTTGATGGACCACATGGAAAGGGTGATTTAAGAAGAGGAAGAGCAGCAGCAGCTAATATAGTTCCTAATACAACAGGAGCGGCAAAAGCAATTGGACTAGTAATCCCAGAATTAAAAGGAAAACTAGATGGAGCAGCACAAAGAGTACCAGTAATAACAGGTTCATTAACTGAACTTGTAACTGTTCTTGAAAAAACTACTTCAATAGAAGAGATCAATGCTGCAATGAAAGCGGCTTCAAATGAGTCTTTTGGATATACTGAGGAGCAATTAGTATCTTCGGATATAATAGGAATAGAGTTTGGATCATTATTTGATGCAACACAAACTAGAGTTATAACTGTTGGAGATAAGCAACTAGTAAAAACTGTAGCATGGTATGACAATGAGATGTCTTATACAGCTCAATTAATGAGAACACTTAAAAAATTTGTTGAGTTATCAAAGTAAGAATATAAAATAAAAAAATTAATATTAAAATAGTGGAACTTTAGGGTTCCACTATTTTGTAAAATGGAGGTTTTTGAAATGAAAAAAGTAATAACAGATTTAGATGTAATGGGTAAAAAAATATTAATGAGAGTAGATTTTAATGTTCCAATGAAAGATGGAAAAATAACAGATGAAAATAGGATAGTACAGGCATTACCAAGTATAAAATATGTTCTTGAAAATGGTGGAAAAGCAATAGTATTTTCCCATCTTGGAAAAGTAAAGACAGAGGAAGATTTAGAAAAAAGAAATATTGAGCCAGTAGCATTAAGATTAAGTGAGTTATTAGAAAAACCAGTTAAATTTATAAATGCAACAAGGGGTAAAGAATTAGAAAAAGCTATTTTAGAAATGAAAGATGGAGAAATTGTAATGTTTCAAAATACAAGATATGAAGATTTGGATGGAAAAAAAGAATCAAAAAATGATGAAGAATTAGGGAAATATTGGGCTTCTTTAGGTGACTTGTTTGTTAATGATGCCTTTGGAACAGCACATAGAGCTCATGCATCAAATGTAGGAATTGCAGAGAATATTGGTGTTGGAAAAACCGCAGCAGGTTTCTTAATGGAAAAAGAGATAAAATTTATTGGAGGAGTTGTTTCAAACCCAACAAGACCTCTTATAGCTATTTTAGGCGGAGCAAAAGTTTCAGATAAAATAGGAGTTATAGAAAATTTATTAGAAAAAGCTGATAAAGTATTAGTGGGTGGAGCTATGATGTTTACATTTTTAAAGGCACAGGGTAAAAAAACAGGACTTTCACTAGTTGAAGAGGACAAGATTGAACTTGCTAAAATGCTACTGGAAAAAGGAAAAGGAAAATTAATCCTTCCAATTGATACAGTAATAGCTAAAGAATTTAAAAATGATACAGAATTTAGAACAGTTTCAGTTGATGAGATTCCAGAAGATAGTATGGGACTTGATATTGGAAAAGCTACTATAGAGCTCTTTGAAAAAGAGATAGCAGGTGCAAAAACAGTAATATGGAATGGACCAATGGGTGTATTCGAGATGTCCAATTTTGCAAAAGGTACAATAGGAGTATGTGAATCAATTGCTCATTTAAAAGAAGCAATAACAATAATTGGTGGTGGAGATTCAGCAGCAGCAGCAATTCAATTAGGCTTCTCAGAAAAATTTACTCATATTTCAACAGGTGGAGGAGCTTCACTTGAATATTTAGAGGGAAAAATTTTACCAGGTGTAGATTTTATTTCAAGTAAATAAATTTATTTAAAAGAGGGAGAGATTATGAAAAATAAAAATAGAGTTATATGTATGATAATAATTTTTATATTAGTAATAGGTACGACTTTTTCAGCTAAAAAACCAAAAGATTATGAACTTGTAATAACTCACGTTAATGATGTACATGGAAGAGTTGTTGAAGGAAAATATGATGGAGTTGGATATGCAAGAATTGATCAAATAAATAAAAATTTAAAAGATGATAAATTAAATAAAAATGTTATTATGGTCGATGCTGGAGATTCTTTTCATGGGACTACATTTGCAACTCTTGAAAAAGGTGAATCAATAGTAAAAATTCTTAATAAATTGGGCTTAAAGGCAGCTACTTTAGGAAATCATGATTTTAATTATGGAAGTGAAAGAACAAAAGAACTAAAAGCTTTAAGTAATTATAAAATATTAGCTACTAATGTAAAATATAAGAAAACAGGTGAAAATTTTACAACAAAATATATTATTGAGGAAATCGAAGGAATAAAAGTAGGAATATTTGGATTATCTACTCCAGAAACATTATATAAGACGAATCCTAAAAATGTAGAGGATTTAGAATTTTTAGAGCCAATAACAGTTGCCAGAGAAACTGTTAAAGAGTTACAAGAGAATGGTGTAAAATTTATAATAGTATTAACTCATTTAGGAGATGATCTAAGTACAAAAGAGGAGTGGAGATCAACAACTTTAGCAGAAAAAGTTGAAGGAATAAATTTAATAATTGATGGACATAGCCATACACAGAGAGAAAAAAAAGAAGTTATTAATGGAACTGTTCTTGTTCAAACTGGAGAGTATGGAAAAAATATAGGGGTTCTCAAAATAGATTTTGATTCTTTAAAAGATGGATCAGATGCTATTGAGTATAAACTTCTAAAGAAAGATGAGATTATGGGTAAGAAAAATAAAAAAGGAGAGTTTGTTGGTGGTATAATCCAGTCAAAAAGAATTTCTTCTTTAATAGATGAAATAAAATTAAAACAAAACAAAATAACAGAGGTAATAATTGGAAATACTGATGTGCTCCTTGTAGGAGAGCGAGAATTTGTAAGGAGTTCTGAAACAAATTTATCAAACTTAATAAATGACAGTATGATTTGGAAGAGCAAAGCAGATTTATCGATTACAAATGGTGGTGGAATTCGAGCTTCTATTAAAGAAGGTGATATAACTGTAGGAGATATAATTACAACTCTTCCTTTTGGAAATTATGTAGTTACTAAAGAGCTTACTGGAAAAGATATAAAAGTAGCTTTAGAACATGGATTTAAAGATTTACCAAATAGTGCAGGTTCTTTAGCACAAATAGGGGGAATAACTCTTGAACTAGACTTAACAAAATCTCAAGGAAATAGAGTTTCAAACATCAAATTTAAAAATGGCAAAAAATTTGATTTAAATGCTACCTATATAGTGGCAACTAATGATTTTATGGCTGTAGGTGGAGATGGGTACTCTAGCTTTAAAGGGAGAAAAGAAGTTGCTAATTTCTTAGGTTTAGATGAAATTTTAATAGAATATATAAAAACAGGAAAAAAAATTCCTAAAAAAGAGGAAGGAAGGGTTAAAATAAAAAAATAATCTATTGCTATTGACATTAAGTAATAAAAAAAGTAATATTACAATAAGTGTATTATATAAAAATAAAAGAGGAAGGTGGGGGAGATGAAGTTAGGTTTATTACCAAAATTAATTATAGGTCTTATAGTTGGTATTGCAGTAGGAAAGTTAGGAATGATTATTCCTATTCGGATTTTAGTAACATTTGGAGATATATTTGGAAACTTTTTAAAATTTGTAATTCCACTTATAATTATAGGGTTTGTAGCACCTGGAATAGGAGATTTAGGAAAAGGTGCAGGAAAACTTTTGGGTATAACTACTGGAATTGCATATTTATCTACAATTTTAGCAGGAACTTTTGCTTATTTTGTAAATAGAACTCTTTCTGGAAACTTTTTAAAAATAGGTGAATTAGCAGGAAAGATAGCAAATCCAGAACATGGCCTATTAAAAGGATTTTTTACTATTGATATGCCACCAATTATGGGTGTTATGACAGCATTATTGATAGCGTTTGTTTTAGGAATAGGAATTTCTATTGTGAAAGGAACAGCTATTAAGGAAGTTATGGGAGAATTTCAAGTAATAGTTGAAAAACTTATAGGTAATATAGTAATACCTTTATTGCCACTATATATCGCTGCAGTATTTTCCAATATGACATATGCTGGACAGGTAGAATCTACAATGGGAATATTTGCAAAAGTGTTTTTAGTAATAATTTGTTTACATTTAATTATGCTTTTGGGACAATATACAATAGCTGGAGTAATATCAAATGCTAATCCAATATCACTACTTAAGAATATGATGCCTGCTTATTTTACAGCAATAGGAACACAATCTTCAGCAGCTACAATACCAGTAACTCTAGCTCAAACAAAAGTAAATGGAGTTAATGATGGAATTGCAGATTTTGCGGTACCTCTTTGTGCGACAATTCACCTTTCAGGAAGTACAATAACTTTAGTAAGTTGTGCTATGGCTGTAATGGGACTTAACGGAATAGAAGTCTCTTTTACACAAATGTTTGGCTTCATATTAATGTTGGGAATAACAATGGTTGCAGCTCCTGGAGTCCCAGGTGGAGCAGTTATGGCAGCATTAGGGCTATTAGAAGTTATGCTTGGATTCACACCTGTTATGACCTCTCTGATGATTGCGTTGTATTTAACTCAAGATAGTTTTGGTACTGCTTGTAATGTAACAGGGGATGGTGCAATTAGTATTATAGTTAATAAATTTGCAGGATATAGTTTGAAAAAAAAGATATAAATTGAAAAAGATATAAAGTAAAAATTTAAAAAATAGAATATTTATATTTGATAATAAAAAAATAAACTGTTTTCATTCTGTATTATACAGATAGAAAACAGTTTATTTTTTATTTATGAATCTATTAGTTATTATTTAGCATAATCAATAGCTCTAGTTTCTCTTAAAATAGTAACTTTTATTTGTCCTGGATATTGCATTGTATCTTCAATCTTTTTAGCCATGTCTCTAGCCATAATAGTTGCTTCAGAATCAGTTACAACCTCAGGATTAATTATAATTCTAATTTCTCTACCAGCTTGAATTGCAAATGAAGATTCAACACCTTTAAATGATTTAGCAATCTCTTCCAGTGCTTCTAGTCTCTTTATATAGGTAGATAAAGTTTCACGACGGGCACCTGGTCGAGAAGCTGAAACAGCATCGGCTGCTTGAACTAAAACAGCTTCAACACTTTCAAATTCCACTTCTGTATGATGTGCCATAACTGCATTAATTACAATTTGCTTCTCACCATATTTTTTTAAGAATTCTCCACCAATAATGGCATGTGATGTTTCAATATCATGTTGTAAAACTTTTCCAATATCATGTAGAAGACCAGCTCTTTTGGCAATAACAGGGTCAGCTCCAATTTCAGCAGCAATATTAGCTGCAAGTTTTGCTACCTCAATAGAATGGATAAGAATATTTTGTCCATAACTAGTTCTAAATTTTAATCTACCAATAGTTTGTATTAGTTCAGGATGCATATTTGGGATACCAAGCTCCATTAAAGCTGCTTCCCCTGAAATCATAATATCTTTTTCCACTTCTTTTTTTGCTTTATTAATAACTTCTTCAATTTTACCAGGATGGATTCTTCCATCAGTAATTAATTTTTCAATGGCTATTCTTGCAATTTCACGTCTAACACCGTCAAAACTTGAAAGAACAATAGTTTCAGGAGTATCATCAATAATAATATCAACACCAGTTAATGCCTCTATTGACCTAATATTACGTCCCTCTCTACCAATGATTCTACCTTTCATCTCATCACTTGGAAGAGTCACAACGGAAATAGTAGCATCTACTACATATTCTGAAGCAGCTTTTCCAATACTAGAGGATAAAATTCTTTTTGATATACTGTCTTTTTCTTCTTCCATTCGATGTTCAAATTCTTTTATTGCTACAGCAGATTCATGAGTTAATTCATCTTTTAATTTAGTTAAAAGAATTTCTTTAGCTTCATTTTTAGAAAGGCAAGCAATCTTTTGAAGTTCCTCTTCCTGTTGTAGTTTGATCTCTTTAATTTCAGTTTTTTTAGCTTCAAGATTTGTGGAGATAGTTTCTAGTTCTTGAGATTTCATTTCTAGTTTTTCAATTTTTAAATCAAGAGTTTCCTCTTTTTTCATTAAATGTTGTTCTTTTTGTACCATTTCATGCTTAGAAGCTTTTATTTCTTTTTCAGATTCTTCTTTTAAAGTAAAAATAGCCTCCTTGGCTTCTAATTCTAATTCTTTAACTCTTGCAGCAGCAGTTTTATCTGCATTTTCAATTATGATGTCTGCCTTTAATTTAGATTTTAAAATTTCATCTTCTAAATTAGTTAATGTTTCAATTTTTTTGTCGATAATTCTATTTTTGTATATCATTGCAAAAATTAATGCAATCACAATAAAAATAAATCCGATTATTAGTATAATTTTCATAGTTCATCCTTTTTATTATTATTTTTTTTTGAAGCTATTTAAAGCTTCTGTTTCTGAAGTAAAAATTTCAAAAAGTTCACTTAAGCCAATCATTTCAAAGATAGTATTAATATGTTTACTTAAATTTATTAATTTAATATCTCCGTTTATTAATTTTACTTCTCGTAATTTACTTACTAATATTCCCATACCTAGACTATTAATATGTGTTAATTCTTTAAAATCAATTATAATATTTACAAATTTAGATTTAAACGCATTGTCAATTTCTTCTTTGAAGTCAGGAGCTACTAATGCATCAAGCTCACCAATAATACTAAAGATTTGAATATTATCAACAACTTTTTTATTTATTTCAAAATGTGTAGACATTAGTTTTCTCCTTTTAATAATTTTTTTATTTTAATAATTGTACCGTTAACTTTTTTTTCTATTTTAAAGTCATCAGCTAAGGATTGGGCTAAAATTAATCCAATTCCTCCTACTTTTTTTAGAGTGGTGTGAGAATTAAATCCTTTTCCACTATCTTCTACACTAAGAAAAAGTGTATTGTTTTCTCTAGAGATTTCAATAATGATATCTCCTGGTTGGTACTGGTAAGCATGCTCAACAGCATTAGTAGTAAGCTCATCAAGAATTGTAATTATTTCTAATATTGTCTCTTTATCTGTAGTAATATGAGTCAAATATGTTTTCAAGAAAGAACGAATTAAAGAAAGGTTACCTAATGAGGAGTCAATGATTAGCTTTGCTTCATTTGCCATTGTTATCCCCTTTAATTTCAAGTAGTATCACGAGTTAGTATCAAATTTGGAAATTTTCCATTTATTATTTTTATAAGTATATTGAAAATAATAATAAAATGTTTCACCAGAATAGGAAAAACCGAAGGTATTAGTAGGATTTTTTTTAGAAAAATCTACTTTTGAAGAAAAAATAGTTATATTTGAAAAATCAATTTTTTCTAAAACTACTAAAGCTTTTCTATTTCGATAGTTATTTTCGAAAAAATTGGTTATTTCGAAAACATTATTGTTTTTTAATGAAGCTTTAAAATTTGTAATGCTATTTTCTAAGTTTATTTTATCAAGAGGAGAAAAAACTATAGGTTTCATAGGTAAGTGTGAACAGCTTATGAAAAAAAAAAGTAAAAATAGATATAAAAAATTTTTTTTCATATTCAAATCCTCCTAATTAAATTACACTTGTATAAATAATACCACATTGAACCCTTTTTATCAAGGGGGTTATAATAAAAAATTAAATTTATTTAAAATGTCTTTTAAAATATCTTCTTCACTCATTTCATCCAAATTATACCATAAATATTCTTCTGAAGTTTTAAACCAAGTGATTTGACGCTTACAATAATGCCTAGAATTTTGTTTAACTTTATCAATAGCTTCTTCAAAAGTACAAACTCCATTAATAAAATCAATGATTTCAGAATATCCTATAATATTAAGATGTTTTAAATTTTCACCATAAATATTGTAGAGTGATTGAACTTCTTGTAAAAGTCCGTCAGCGACCATAGTATCCACTCTACGCTCTATTCGTTGATAAAGAGTTGTTCGATCACGGATTAAGACTATTTTTAAAAATGTAAAATTATGATTTTTAATGTTTTGAGTATTTAAAGTTGAAAACTTATTTTTTGTTAGTAAGCAAACTTCTAAAGCTCGTTCTAGTTTAACACGATTATTTTTATGGATAGATTTACTGGCATTTAAATCAAGTAATTCTAGTTTTGAAAAAATTTCTTCAGTAGAAAGAGATTCAAAACTATTTCTTAAATTTAAATCTGCTGGTGGTAGAGAGGCAAGTCCATCAGCTATGGCTTTAAGATATAATCCTGTTCCCCCAACAATGATGGGTGGAATAGAATTATTTTCAAAGTTTTTTAGAATTTTATCACTATCTTTTTGAAAATCTCCTACACTATATTTTTTATTAGGTGGTAAAATATCAATAAGATGATGGGGAATATTTTGCTTTTCTTTAAGAGTAATTTTACCAGTTCCAATGTCGAGTCCAGAAAAAACTTGAGCCGAATCACTAGAAATGATTTCAGTTTTCAAAATTTGAGCTAATTTAATGGATAAATCAGTTTTTCCTACTCCTGTTGGTCCACCAATAATAATACCTTTCACTATTTACACCTCTTATAAAAATTAATCAACAAATTCAAATTCGACTTCTGCAATTCTTACAGTGTCTCCATCTTGAATTCCAGCATCTAAAAGAGCATTTTCAAGCCCTAAAGATTTTAACATATGAATAAATTCAAGAATGGAATCTTCTTCCATTGTAATTACATATTTGTTTAAAACGTTGTCAACAAGTCTTCCTTTAACTTCAAAGATTCCTTCTTCAACTTCAAGAATAGCAAAATCTTCATCAACACCTTGAATTTCACGTAAAACTTGTTTAATATTAGATTCCTCTTCAAGAGGTTCAGGAGGTATAGATTGAATTGCATCCCAAGTATTGAAAAGGAGCTCTTTAATTCCATCATTTAAAATAACCGATAGAGGGTATACAGTGTGTCCTTGCTTTTCAACATAAGCCTTAAACTCTTGAAAGGATTCTGTATCCCACAATAAATCCATCTTGTTAGCTAAAATAATTTGTTTTTTAGTAGATAATTTTTGACTAAATTTAGATAGTTCTTCATTAATTTTATTGAAGTCTTCTATAGGATTACGTCCTTCAATAGCAGCAATATCAACAATATGAAAAATCATCTTACAACGCTCAATATGTCGTAAAAATTTATGTCCTAAACCGATTCCTTCATGTGCTCCCTCAATTAATCCAGGGATGTCAGCAATAACAAAAGATTTTCCTTCTTCTAATCTAACAACACCAAGTTTAGGCTCAAGAGTTGTAAAATGATAAGTTCCTACCTTTGAGTTAGCTGCTGAGACCTTATTGATAAAGCTAGATTTTCCAACTGAAGGATAACCAACTAGAGCTATATCTGCAATTAATTTAAGTTCAAGCTTTACTCGGATTTCAGGTCCTTCTTTTCCTTTACCAGCTATTTTTGGAGCTTTACGAACGGAATTTTTAAAACGAACATTTCCAGCTCCTCCTCTTCCACCTTTTAGTAAAGTTCTCACCTCATGTGGAGTTTTCATATCTAAAAGAAGTTTTCCTGTTTCTGTATCCCGAATTTGAGTACCAATAGGAACCAAAATTATAATATCTTTTCCTGTTTTACCATGCATTTGTTTTTTTTGTCCATTAACACCATTTTCTGCTTTAAAAATTTTTTTGTATCGAAAATCCACCAAAGTATTAATGTTGGGATCTGCTTGAAATATTAAATCTCCACCATTACCACCATCACCACCGTCAGGACCTCCAAACTGGATAAATTTTTCTCTTCTAAATGAAGAAGAACCGTCTCCACCATTACCTGCTTTTAATGTTACAATAACCTCATCTATAAACATATATTAGATACTCCTTAAAATCAATTTTTATTACTATATTATTATCTTATTATTATACTATTTATAAAAAGAATTATCAAGGGTTTAATTTTTAAGTTAAAATATAGTTTTAATTTAAAATTATATTTTGCAATTTTAAAGAATAGTATGGTAAAATAAGAACAGTGGTCTATAAAGAAAGCCACTTCTTAATAAGGAGTTAGTACAAATTAAAAATTTTATATTTTAAAAAGATAATAAATAAGGAGTGTAAAATGATATTTGATAAAATTTGTAATATTAAGAATTATAAGGGAATTAATAAGAATTTGGATATAGCAATTGATAGTATAGCTAGAAGAGAATATATAAAGGGAATTAGTGGAAAAAATCTTGTTCAAGAAGAGGAAGTTTTTTTCAATGTTCAGAATTATATTACTAAAAATCAAGAAGAATGTTTTTTTGAAACACATAAAGATTATTTAGACATACAACTAGTTATGTTTGGAGAAGAGAAAATTGGAGTTACAGAGATTGAAAAATTAAAGTTAGATAAAGAGTATGATAAAGAAAGAGATTTAGAAACACAAAAAGGGGAGCCTGAAATAGTTTTTGAAATGAATGAAAATAATTTTTTGATTTTATTTCCAGGAGAGCCTCATATGCCTGGGATAAAAAATAATGAAAAAATAGAAATAAAAAAAATTGTATATAAAATTAAAATGGACTAAACATATTATAGTTTTGGTTAGGAGAAAATATGAAAAAAATAATGGTGATATTTTTTATTTCTACCGTAGGAAGTTTTGCTCAAATTAAGTATGAAGATGTTCCCAAAAACCATTGGGGATACAAGGCTGTTTCTAATTTGGTTAAAAAAGGTATTTTGAAAGATGATAGTTATAAATTTAGAGGGGAAGAAAATCTAAAAAGATTTGATTTTGCACAGAATATGTCTAACTTATTAAATAAAGTAGAAACTGAAAAAGCGAATAAAAAAGATTTTATAAAGTTAGAGAGATTAGTTTCAGATTTTGGAAAAGAATTGACTCAATCTGCCTTAGATAAAAACAGTAATAATATTAAATTGGAAGCTCTAATTTCTGAAATTGAAGAACTGAAAATAAAACAGGAAAATGACAGAAAACTCATTTATGAATTGAAGAAAAAATTAGGAGAAGACTAAATAAAAACCTAGGAGGCTAGAGATGTTGATAAAAAAAGAAAATGGATGGCATGGGGTAACTGAGTTATTAAAAAAAGATATTTTTGAATTTTCAGAAGGGTACAAAGACTTTTTAAATATTGGAAAAACTGAACGAACTTTTGTAAGTGAAGCTATAAAATTAGCTGAAAAAGAAGGGTTTGTAGATGCAAATACTCTGGTAAAACTAAAAGCAGGGGATAAAATATATTATGAAAATAGAGGTAAAAATTTAATTTTAGCAATTATAGGAACAGAATCAATAGTAAGTGGTATTAATTATGTTGTTTCTCACATTGATTCTCCAAGACTTGATTTAAAGCAAAATCCATTATATGAAGAGATGGAATTAGCATATATGAGAACCCATTATTATGGTGGAATAAAAAAATATCACTGGGTAACATTACCCTTAGCAATGCATGGAGTAGTAGTTTTAGAAAATGGAGAAAAAGTTAGTATTGAGATCGGAGAAAAAGAAGATGACCCTGTGTTTACAATACCAGATTTGTTACCACATTTATGGGGAAAATCACAAGCAGAGAGAAAAGCCTCTGAGGTAATAAAAGGGGAAGAACTTCAAATATTGGTTGGAACAATTCCAACAGCAATAAAAGATAAAGAAATAAAGAGCTTGGTAAAATATGCTATTATGAAAGAATTAAATCAAAAATATGGAATAGTTGAAGAAGATTTTGTGTCAGCTGAATTACAATTAGTTCCAGCAGGGAAAGCAAAAGATGTTGGATTGGATAGATCTATTGTGGGTGCATATGGTCAAGATGATAGAATTTGTGGTTATACATCAATGAAAGCAATTTTTGATTTAGAAAACACTCCTAAAAAGACAATTGTATGCTATTTAGCAGATAAAGAGGAAACTGGTTCAAATGGAAGTACAGGTTTACAGTCTGATTATATTGAATTTTTTACAAGTGATATAATTAGTAAAATGAAAGATAACTATAGTGATCTTGATTTAAGAAAAACTTTATGGAATTCAAAAGCTTTATCATCAGATGTTAATGCTGCTGCTGATCCAATTTTTAAAAGTGTGCATGAAATGCAAAATTCTGCTCAGTTAAATTATGGAATAGTGGTAACTAAATATACAGGTTCAAGAGGAAAAAGTGGAACAAATGATGCAGACGCAGAATTTGTTGCTGAAATAAGAAACTTACTTAATCATAAAAATATAAAATGGCAAACTGGAATGCTTGGAAAAGTTGATGAAGGTGGCGGAGGAACTGTTGCAATGTTTTTAGCTCAAAAGGGTATAAAAACAATTGATGCAGGTCCAGCTTTACTGTCTATGCATGCACCTTTTGAACTGGCTTCAAAATTTGATATCTATGAGACATATAGAACTTATTTAGCTTTTTATAATTTATAGAAAAAAAGCACAGAACGAAAGAAATATAAGGAAACTCAAAATAAAAAAATAAAAATCGTAGAGGTGAAAATAATGGCTGATGCATTTGAAATAAGGGGCGGTAGAGCTTTAAAAGGAATATTAGAGGTAGGTGGAGCTAAAAATGCTGCACTACCAATTTTTGTAGCTACATTAATTGAAAAAGGAACATATCATTTGAATAATGTACCAGATCTTATGGATATAGCTACTCTTACAGAACTTTTGAAAAGTTTAGGTCTTGAAGTAGAAAAAACAGATAAAAATAGTTATAAAATTATAAATAATGGTTTAACTAATTTAACTGCTAGTTATGACTTGGTAAAAAAAATGAGAGCTTCTTTTTTAGTAATGGGAGCAATGCTTGCACATTCAAACAATGCTATAGTGTCTTTGCCGGGTGGTTGTGCTATTGGAGCAAGACCTGTTGATCTTCATTTAAAAGGTTTTGAGAAGTTAGGGGTTGAAATTGAGATTGAGCATGGCTATGTAAAAGGAACTGCTACTGAATTAAAAGGTGGAGAAGTGATTCTTGATTTCCCAAGTGTAGGAGCAACTCAAAATATAATAATGGCTGCTGTAAAGGCTAAAGGAGTCTCTGTATTAGAAAATGTTGCTAGGGAACCAGAAGTTGTAGATTTATGCAATTTTTTAATTTCCATGGGAGCAAAAATAGAGGGGGTAGGGACTGGAAAACTAACGATTACAGGAGTAGAAAAGTTGGTACCAGGAACCTATTCAATTATGCCCGATAGAATAGTGGCTGGAACATTTATAATTGCAGCTATTATGTTTGAAGGAACAATAGAAGTTGAGGGAGTTGTTGCAGAAGATTCAAGTAGTTTTCTTGCAAAGTTAAAGGAAATGGGAGTACAATATGATATTACAGGACAAAGACTAAAAATATTATCGAAATTATCGGAATTAAAACCTGTAAAAGTGACAACAATGCCTCATCCAGGATTCCCTACAGATTTGCAGTCACCAATGATGACTCTCATGTGCCTAGTTACTGGAAATAGTGAGATAAAAGAAACTATATTTGAAAATAGATTTATGCATGTTTCAGAATTGAATAGAATGGGGGCTAAGATTGATATTGATGGAAGTAATGCCCATATAAAAGGAATTAAAGAGTTTTCTTCAGCAGAGGTAATGGCAAGTGATTTAAGAGCGGGAGCTTCTCTGGTTCTTGCAGGGTTGAAAGCAAAAGAAACAACAACTGTCAATAGAATTTATCATGTAGATAGAGGATATGAAAATCTTGTAGAAAAATTAGTGGGAATAGGTGCAGACATTAAGAGAATAAAAATCTAACTTTGTGGAGGAAAAATGGAGAGTATAATTGGAATAAATCCTGTAATAGAAGTGCTACAAAATAAAGAACGGGAAATAGAAAAAATAGAGCTTTTTAAAGGATTGAAAGATGAAAAACTTCAACTTTTAAAAAAATTAGCATCTGAAAGAAATATAAAAATATACTTTACAGATAAGAAACGTGAAAATTCTCAAGGTGTGGAAGCCATAGTTATTAACCATAATTACTATATTGAAATCTCTGAATTTTTAGAAAAACTTGTAAAAAAAGAAAATGGGATAGTCTTAGTTTTAGATGGGATACAAGATCCTAGAAATTTTGGAGCTTTAATAAGAAGTGCGGAAATTTTTGGAGTGAGCGGTATTATTATTCCAGAAAGAAATGCAGTTAAAATAAATGAGACTGTTGTAAAAACCTCAACAGGAGCCATTGAATATGTTGATATTGTCAAGGTGACAAATATTGCAGAAGCATTAGAGAAATTAAAAAAAATAGGTTTTTGGATATATGGAGCAGAAGGTGATGGAACAAAATATTATTTTGAAGAGGAATATCCTAAATATACTGCTTTAGTTTTAGGTAGTGAAGGGTTTGGAATCAGAAAAAAAGTGAAAGATACTTGTGATGTATTGGTAAAAATACCAATGCACGGGAAAATAAATTCATTAAATGTTTCAGTGGCAGGTGGAATTATTCTTTCTGAAATTTCTAAATCAGTTAATTTAAAACTAAAATAATCTAGTGTGGAGGACGAAATGCCTATCGAATTAGTAAATGATGAAGATATCTTAAGAGCACAAGAGGGAGATGAAGAATCAATAACTTTAATTCTTGAAAATTATAAAAATTTCATTTTTATGAACACAAGAAACTATTTTTTAATAGGTGCAGATCAAGATGATATATTACAAGAAGGTATGTTAGGTTTAGTTAAAGCAATTTATGCATATGATACTACAAGAGAAGCAACATTTAAGACTTTTGCCACAATTTGTATAAAAAGACATTTGATTACAGCAATAAAAGCAACGAATACTCAAAAAAATAGAGTTTTGAATTCAGCTTCCAGTAATTCATTTGAAACAGAGGAAGGAAAAGAAATTCCTTATGCTAAAAGTCTTGCAACTCAAGAGTTTTTAAATCCAGAAGACTTATATTTAGCAAAAGAAAAATTGGAAAAATTAACTGAATATGGTGAAAAACATTTTAGTAAATTTGAAAAAGAAATTTTTGAGCTTATTGTTAAGGGATATAAATATAGAGAGATTTCAGAAATGTTAAATAGAGATTTAAAAACAATAGATAACACTATTCAGAGAATTAAAAGAAAAAGTGAGCAATGGATGATGAATTATTAGGTAAAATTCATATTTAAAATGAAATTAAAGTAAAGAAAGGGTGGAAAGGAAATGACAGAATATCATTTTTGTGAGATTGAAACAAAATGGCAAAAACAATGGGAAGAAAATAGAGTTTTTAAAACAGAGAATAAAGTAGAAAATAAAGAGAATTATTATGTCTTAGAAATGCTGCCTTATCCTTCAGGGAATCTACATGTTGGACATGCTAGAAATTATACAATAGGGGATGTTATTGCTAGATATAAAAGAATGAAAGGATATAATGTACTTCATCCTATGGGGTGGGATTCTTTCGGTCTTCCAGCAGAAAATGCAGCAATTCAACATGGGATACACCCCTCAATATGGACAAAATCAAATATTGATAATATGAGAAGACAATTGAAATTAATTGGATTATCATATGACTGGGATAGAGAGATTGCATCATATACTCCAGAATATTATAAGTGGAATCAGTGGTTGTTTAAAAGAATGTATGAAAAAGGATTGGTTTATAAGAAAACATCTTTAGTTAATTGGTGCCCTGATTGTGATACCGTTTTAGCTAATGAGCAAGTAGAAGATGGAAAATGTTGGCGTCATGGAAAGACATCAGTTGTCCAAAAAGAATTAGAGCAATGGTTTTTGAAAATAACAGATTATGCTGAAGAACTATTAAGTGGTCATGAAGAGCTTAGAAAAGGCTGGCCAGAAAGAGTTTTGACTATGCAAAAAAATTGGATAGGAAAATCTACAGGAACAGAAATTGAATTTTTGGTGGAAGAAACAGGTGAAAAATTACCAGTATTTACAACAAGAATAGATACTATATATGGAGTAACATATTGTGTTTTGGCTCCAGAGCATCCTATGGTCCAAAAATTTAGTAAAAGAGAACCAGGCATTTCTTCTTTTGTTGAAGAGATGAAGAAAACAGATATAATTGAAAGAGGCGCTGAAGGAAGAGAAAAAAATGGAATTTTTACAGGATGTCATGTAATTAATCCAGTAAATGGAGAAAGGTTAGAGTTGTGGATAGCAGATTATGTTTTAATGAATTATGGAACAGGTGCTGTGATGGCTGTTCCAGCTCATGATGAAAGAGATTTTGCATTTGCTAAAAAATATAATTTACCTATAAAAGTAGTTATAAATCCTATTGATAAAGAGACTAAAAAAGAAATTTTTATAAAACCTGAAGAAATGAAAGAAGCTTTTATAGGTAGTGGAATATTAACAAATTCTGATGAATATAATGGACTTTTTTCAAAGGAAGGATTGGGAAAAATTTCTATTGGTATAGAAGAGAAAGGCTATGGGAAAAAAACCACAAAATATAGATTAAAAGATTGGGGAATATCACGGCAGCGTTATTGGGGAACACCAATACCAGCAATCTACTGTGAAGATTGTGGTGTTGTTATGGAAAAAGATGAAAATTTACCAGTGGTACTACCACATGATATTTCTTTTACAGGTTCAGGAAATCCTTTAGAAACATCAGAAGAGTTTAAAAATATCCCTTGTCCAAAATGTGGAAAACCAAGTAAACGTGACACTGATACTATGGACACTTTTGTTGATTCATCATGGTATTTTTTAAGATATTGTGACCCTCATAATGAAAATATGCCATTTGATAAGAACATTACAGATGGATGGATGGGTGTAGATCAATATATTGGAGGAATAGAACATGCAGTTATGCATCTTTTATACTCAAGATTTTTTCATAAAGTATTAAGAGATTTAGGTTATCAAACTACTAATGAACCTTTTAAAAGACTTTTAACACAAGGTATGGTGTTAGGTCCATCTTATTATTCAGAAAAAACTAATAAGTATCTTTTACCAAGTGATGTAGAACTAAAAGGTGAAAAAGCAGTTTCCAGAGAAACTGGTGAAACATTAGATGTTAAGATTGAAAAAATGTCAAAATCTAAAAATAATGGTGTTGACCCTGAAGAGATGATAAAAAAATATGGTGCAGATACAACTAGATTATTTATTATGTTTGCAGCTCCACCAGAAAAAGAGCTTGAATGGAATGAAAATGGATTAGCAGGTGCAGCAAGGTTTTTGAATAAAATTTGGCGACTTGTTGAAAATAATAAAAATAGAATAGAAATGGGTGATATAGACTATAATTGTCTTTCTAAAGCAGATAAAAGTATAATAAAAAAAATGCATCAAACAATTAAAAAAGTAACAGAATCTATTGAGAATGATTATCATTTTAATACTGCAATAGCAAGTAATATGGAGTTGTTAAATGAAACACAAGAATACTTGAATAATTTTGATGAAAATAACCAAGAATCAAAGAAAGTTTTGGGTGATGTTTTGAACAAATTTGTATTAATGCTATCTCCTTTTGTTCCACATTTTTGTGCTGAATTATGGGAAAAACTTGGAAATAAAACAACTTTGAATGATGAAAATTGGGTAGAGTATAAAGAGGAATTAACAGTTTCAGAAGAAGTAGTTATTGCGATTCAAGTTAATGGAAAAGTACGTGGAACTTTGGAAGTAGATAGAAATATAGAAAAATTAGAATTGGAAAAACTAGCACTGAGTCATGAAAATGTTATAAAAAATATAGAAAACATGAACATAGTTAAGGTAATCGTTGTTCCTAATAAAATAGTTAATATTGTTGTTAAATAATTTAATTAGAGTAAATATTAAGTATAAAAACATAAATTTATTTGAAAAATAAAGGAATATTTTTTAGAAAAAAGGAGTGTAAAATGAAAACTTATGGTATTCTAGGGAAAAATATTGAGTATACTTTATCGCCACACCTCCATAAAATTATTTTTAAAAAAATAGGAATAGATGCCAATTATGAAATTTATGATGGGAAATTTTCAAAAAATGAAGATATGTTTTTAAAAAATATTTTAGAAAAAATAAAGTTAAAAGAAATAAGTGGAATCAGTGTAACAATTCCATTTAAAGAAAAAATAATGAAATATTTAGAAGAAATAGATGAAATAGCTCTATCTATAGGTGCTGTTAATACTATTGTTTTAGAAAAGGGAAAATTAAAAGGTTACAATACAGATTATTATGGAATAATAGAAAGTCTTAAAAAATTAGGTGTGACTATTACAAATGAAAAGGTGTATATTTTAGGAACAGGTGGAGCAGCAAAAGCTGTTATTAAAGTAATTGAAGAACTGAAAGGTGTTCCTATTTTAGTTTCTAGGAACAAGGAAAAACTTAAAATAGGAATTAAAAACTATGATGTAATTAATTATGAAATGTTAGGTAATATCGAAATAGGAAAATTATTGATAGATACAACCCCTGTCCCTTTAGTAAAGGAAATGTTAAAAAAGTTCGAATATATATTTCAGTTGAAATATCAGAATAAAGGAAATGACATACTTTGTATAGATAATGATTATAAAAGTGAAAATTATATTGATGGTCATTATATGCTAGGGATTCAGGGTTTAGTAGCAGAAGAGATATGGCAAGGTGTAGAAATTAATGGTTTTGAAGAGATCTATATGGAGTTCTTAGAGAATAAAATAAGTGAAAAGGAATAATATGGAAAAAACTATTATTGAATGTAGAGGCTGTAAAAAGCGAATGAAAATAAGTTACAAACTCAATAAGTACAAGTGTCCACACTGTGGTGAAGTATATAAGCTAACAAGAATAAAATTTATTTTATTGAAATTAAAAGGTGTATTTCTAGGAATAAAAGAAACTGTTATAGATATAAAAAATAATGTTGTATATAAAGTTAAATCGATTAAATCAACTTATAAATACGTTTCAAGTATGAAGAAAAATATGAAAGGAAATCCTGAGTGGTCAAATTATTATAAAGAAAAAAAAGAGAGCGATAATTTAAAAAAAGCAAATAGAAACTGGAAAATCAAAGACTGGTTTAAAAAGAGGTGAGAAATGAAATTTATATTGTTCTTATGTATAACATTACTTAGCTTTGGAAATGAAAATATGCAATTAGAAAAAACTTTGAATGCAGAAAAAAATAATAAAATAATAGAAAAAGTAGTAGAAGTAAAAAAAGTAGAGTTAATAGAGGTTGAACAACCAGTATTGGAAACTATTGGAATTAGAGCATTGGAAGAAAAGCTTACATATCAAGATTTAGAGAAAGAAATCCTAAGTTTGAAATCAAAAATTGAAATTTATGAATCAAAATTTTTAATGAATGAAACTCGATTTGGAATTTTAGATAAGGTAATTCAAGATAATAATCAATTAGTTGATGAAATGGAAGCTAAATTAGATGTAATTATTAAAAAAATAAATAGTGAGAATTCAGAAGAAATAATAAGAATGAAATCTGTAGAAAAGACAGTATATAGAATCGTAGCGATTATGATTATTATTTTCTTTATTTTATTAGTGTTAATTATAGGTGTAGGGTTCACTGTTGAAAGAAAGAATCGAAAAAAAATAGAAGAATGGCGAGAAATAGTTGAGCTGGAAGGTAATAAAAAGTAAAGTATTTAAATTTTATTTGATTTTTTAATAGAAATAAAAATAAATGGTCACTAATTTCAGAAAATATGATATCATAATTATAATGTTAAATATATTTTAAGGAGGAAGTAATGAAAATAATGTTATTTACAACACCAACATGTCAATATTGTCCACCGGCTAAGGAATTGTTAGCTGAAGTTAAGGAAGTTTTATACTTGAATGCACAGGATAACATAGAGTTAGCAAAAGAGTATGGGGTAAGAAGTGTTCCAACTCTTGTAATAGAAAAATGTAGTGGAAATAAAGTTTATGTAGGAATTGATGAAATAAAAGAATTTGTAGATGGATTAGGAGAAGCAGAAGAACATCAGTGTGGTTGTGGACATAAGTAAATCTTTAAATTTTTGTAAGAACTATTGAACAAAATGGTGAAAATTAGGAAATCAAATTTTTTTATTTGAGTTTTTAAAAGTATTTGAGATGAAACAAATATTCAGATTGACGAATAAAAAAATATTGAGATAGCAAAAAAGAAGTTTAAGTACTTCTTTTTTGCTATCAAATTATAATTTTTTGTTCTTCGGGTACTTCAATAATTTGATTTTTTATTTGTACCTTTTTTAACATAGTTAATTATTTTTTTAATCTGTTGTATATAAAGTAAAGAAAAAATAAGTATAAATATATGAAATAAAATGATTGACAAAAATCATAATACGTGTTACCATGTTTCATATGCTTATTGAATCGGAATATAGCGCAGTCCGGTAGCGCACCTGCCTTGGGAGCAGGGGGCCGCAAGTTCGAATCTTGCTATTCCGACCATTTATAAAGTATAAAAACATAATAAAAATTTGTGCGGGAATAGCTCAGTTGGTAGAGCGTCAGCCTTCCAAGCTGAATGTCGCGAGT
>SAMEA5043675__coassemble_131_pt1 | contig 50296 bp, 53 predicted proteins | sample SAMEA5043675__metabat2_low_PE_002 | metagenome-assembled genome bin SAMEA5043675 (sample SAMEA5043675) | Gadus morhua
TTGTGGACAAATAAAATAATACCATAATTTTTAAAAAACGTCAACCTCTTTTTTTCTTTATTTTATAAAAAATTTAAAAAATTTAAAATTCTAAGACTATTTTTTTATTAATTTTTTCTATCTTTCTATATTTTACCCCACTTACATTTAGCATTTTTTTTGCTGCGACATCACTTTCTGTCCCACTATATTTATCAGAAAGATATACTATTTCTTTTATTCCAGCTTGAATTATACTTTTACTACATTCATGACAAGGAAACAGCCCAACATAAATAATACAATTTTTTGTAGATGTTACAGAATTTAAAATAGCATTTAATTCTGCATGACAAACATAAGGATATTTTGTTTCCAAAAAAGCCCCTTCTTTCCCCCACGGAAACATATCATCTGGGCACCCTATTGGAAAACCATTATAACCTACTCCAATAATTTTTTTATCTCCATCCACAATGCAAGCTCCAACTTGAGTACTAGGATCTTTACTCCTCATTCCTGAAATCATAGCTATCCCCATGAAATACTCATCCCAAGATATATAGTTTTTATTTTTCATTTAGTTTTACCTCCTTATAATTATAATAAAATAAAAATGATATTACAAATGAAACTGCTGAAAAAATTGTAGTCAAATATATTCCTTTTTTTCCAACTAAATCATTATTTGAATACGTCAGTAAAAAGGGAACCACTGATACGGATATTAAAAATGCTGTTTTCAGAAAAAAACCTTGTATTCCAAAACATATCCCCTGTATATCTTCTTTACTATCTTTACTTATTCTAGTACCAATATCACTTAACATCGCTGGGGGAAATATAAAAGCTCCACCAGCAATTGCTGCACCAATCAGTCCAAATATTACAAATCCACCTTTAGCCGGTATTATTTTCCCTACAAAAAATAAAGCTACTGTCATGAATATTAAAAAACTTATATTCAAAAGCATTATTTTTCTATACCCATATTTTTTGGATACTTTTACAGTAGGATAGAAAAATAGAGCTGACATTCCAAACAAGAGTCCAGTCGCTATAGTTATTCCACCCTTCCCATAGCCCATAATGTCTTCAACATAATAATTAGTAACTGTTCTCAATGTATTAAAACCTATAAAAAAGAAAAGTTCTCCTAGTAAATAATAAATAAATGATTTATCTTTCATCACAATTTTTATAGTTGATTTAAAATTCAGCTTTGAATTTTTTCCTTGTGAATATTTTTTTTCATCAACTCCAAATATTGTAAAAATCGCTCCTAAGACTGTTATCAAACACAATACCACAACCATCATTCGGATTCCTTTAACCGTATCTCCATCCCCATAATACTTTATCAATATTCCAGGTAAAATCATGGCAATAGCACTATATATAAGCCTAAAAACTGATTGCCATGTGGAAAGTGACAATCGTTCTTCAGAAGTATTCCCAATTTCAGGTATCAAAGAATTATAAGGTCCCCCTACAACTGTATAAAAAGTAAAAAATGTACCCCCTACAACTGTTAAATATAAGAAAGTTATCATTTCGTTGCTTTGTGGCGGATAAAAAAATGCTACTGTAGCCAATACAAGAGGAATTATCCCTACAGCTATAAAAGGAATACGCCGTCCAAATCTTGTTTTTGCCCTATCAGAAAAATACCCTACCAAAGGATCTGTCACCACATCAACCATTCTAGAAATAGATAGTGCAATAGCCAATAAAGTTGGTGTTAGTACTGGAGATAATCCTGAACTTTCTGGGGGCAAATAAAAATAAATTATCCATTGAGCAAATATTTGATCTACAATTGCATAACTTACTCCAATACCATAAAAAAATTTTACTTTATTTGATAATTTCATTTTTATTCCTCCTCCTTTATTATAATAGGATTTTTCCTATCCTCATATTTACTAATCAATTTATAGATTTCACTATTTTTTTCATTAAAATCAAAATATTCTTTTTCTTCCTTAGTTAAATTTTTCTTTATATTTTTAGTACCTACAATAATAGGTATTGCTTCATCTCTTTCTTTTCTTCCCTCTTTAAGAAATTTTAAATGTTTTTGCCCCTTACTATTAAATCCCAATACTCTTATATAAGGAATTTTATATTTTATATTTTGAGTCATTTCTTTTGTTATGTTTAACAATATATGAATTAAAGTTCTTTGAATTCTTCCTATGGTATATCTTTTAGATACTAAGCTTTCAAAAAAAAATTCAAACTCACTATTCTTTTCTGCACTAACAAATAATTTATTATCAAAACCTATTTCAACATCTTGAATTTCTATCAATTTATTTTTTTGATTTAAAATTTCATATCTTATGTAGGGGTAATAGTCAGCTAATCTTACTTTCTGTTCCTTTAAAAGCGAATCATTCACAAAGTTTGGAACAGCATCTCCCACCTGTTCATCTTTAAAGATTTTTTTTCTTACTCCTGTAGCTGAGGAAATATTTTCATTAACAGTACTATCATAATAACCTGCATTTATTCGTTGGATTGTTTTAATTTCTATTTCAGGAGCCAAAATATTTCTAGCCTTTATATATTCCAGACCTAAAATATCATTGGAAGCTATTTTTTTATCTATTTTCAGCAAATTAAGTGCATTACTATAACTTGTGGGATAAGAGTAACCTTTTTTCAACTCTTCTTTCAACAATAGTTTAAATTCCTCTGTTTCACCCAAGAGGGCTATCCTCTCTAATTCCACTATATTATTGCTTTCTGATCCAAAAATAACAGTATCCACTCCTAGTTCTTTTAAAATACCAACCCCACCTAAAGCAAAAACCTCTCCACTTTGAGTGGAGTAAAAACTTGGCAATTCAACTATTAAGTCTATGCCTCCCCTTAGTGAAAATTCACTCTTTAAAAATCTATTAACGATACTAGGTTCTCCTCTTTGGACATAGTCTCCACTCATGACACCAACAACAACATCTGCCTTTGTATCTTCTTTTAATTTCTCTAGGTGGTATTTATGACCATTATGAAATGGATTGTACTCTATTATTACTCCTACTATTTTCATTTTTTTTCCTTTAGTTCATTTTATTATTTATGTACATAGTATATAAACCCTTTATACTTAATTCAGAGTCATATATATCAATCTCTTCTATCTCAGCACTTAAAATTTTTCCTAACCCACCTGTTGCAATAATGTAGGGATCTTTTACACATTCTTTTATTTTTTTTATAATATGCTTAATTTGTCCAGCATATCCATAAAATATTCCAGCTTGAATCCCTTCATTGGTACTTTTCCCTAGAACTGAATTCGGTGTACTAAACTTAACTTTAGGTAATTTTGCAGTGCTACCAAAAAGTGCATTTATAGACATATCTATCCCTGGTAAAATTCCACCACCAAGATATTTATTTTCTACTACAACCTCATAAGTAGTAGCAGTCCCAAAATCAAATATTATTAAATTTTTTCCGGGATATTCTTTTACTGATTGGACTATATCAATTATTCTATCAGCACCAAATTCAGAATAATTTATTCCGGGCAAAAATTCAAACCCTAGCTTTAACTCTAAACCAACTACCATAGGTTCCATATTAAAATATTTTCTTCCTAAAAATAGAAATGTCCCTATCATCCCCGGTACTACTGAAGAAATTATTATACCTGTAACTTCTTTTATTTCAAGATTATTAAATTTACTTATATTTCTTAAATAGGAAAAATACTCATCTTCTGTCATCTTCTCATTAGAGGCTACTCTAAAATTTAAAAGTAGTTCTCCTGCTTCATTTAAAAGTCCAGTCACAACATGGGTATTTCCTACATCAATAGCTAATATCATTTCCCCTCCATTCTTTCTCTCTTTTTTCAGTAATCTAATTTTTTTAATTACCTATATAATACACAAATTTTGGAAACTTCTCAAGTTTTATTCTTTTTTTTATTTTTTTTAAACTTTTTAAGACCTTCTTTCGTCAAAATAACATAATAACTTACAAAGCAATAATTTTATTATGATTTTTCTTTCATATCATTTCCTCCCCCAGATAAATAGATATGAAAAAAGCACTCCTTTTCTTGAGAAGAGGGGTGTTTTTTATTTTATTTGAACATTTTTTTATTATTAGCTTATAGTTATAAATAAAATCAAACAATTTTAAATAATAAAAAAAGTGACTATAATTATAGTCACTTTATCTTTTTAATTAAAATATTACGTTAAATCCAACTGTTGCTTGAGGCATCCAAGTCCAGTCTTGAGCTGAAGAAGCTTCTGTTTCTCTCCAGTTTTTATATTCTGCACCTACTGACACATAAGTTTTTACGTGTTCAGTCGCTTGATAAGTTAACTCAAATGAAGGCATTGCATATAATGTATACTCATCTGAATGAGAAGCGAACCAATCTGCTGATTCTACTACTGTAGTTATTCCTATTCTCTTAGCTGATCTCTCTCCTGTAGTATAAGGATCTAATCCACCTTCAAAATTAAAGTTAAGAGCTAAAGCTCCAGATTTCCATAAGTTCTTTGTATAGTATAGGTATGCTTCTATATCCAAAACAAATTGGTCATAGTCTCCAGCAACTGTACCTTTATCTTGCCAACCTGAGTATAAATTAAACTCTGTTGTAAAACCATATCCTAAATTAAAATTAGTATAAAGATTTATTCCGAAAGTATTTACATAATCAGAATTGTTATTTCCCCAAGCATACTTATATTTAGGTGCTAAAGTCATATTAGTGTTCTTAAACCATTCTGGAGTCCAAGACATATATTCAACAAAGTTAAATCTTGCTTGATACTCAAGACCTTGTGATCTTCCCATAATTCCGTTAGGTCTATTTCCATTTGACAATATCTCATTTGCACTATCTTGGTTTCTATACTCAAGTCTACTTGTTAAGTTAACTTTTGACCCTCCAAGACTTCCGTGGTTGTAGAAATATCTAAATCTTAAATCTGCTGAATTTCCAAAATCTCCTACTCCATTCCCTATTGTTTCTGCATTAGTTAATGAATTGTAATTTCTAATTCTGTACTCTAATTTTTGATTTGGTGTCATTTGGATGTCACCTTCAAATTGTAATCTTCCATACTCCTTTGAATCATGCTCATCACTACCGTAATACTTGTAAGATAAATCTAGAGTTCCTGTTGGTCTCCAAACAGGTATTGGATCTCTATAAACTATTCTTTCTACTATTACTGGCTCAATTACTTCTACTGGCTCAACTATAACTTCTTTTGCAGCAACTATCGTTGAAAGTGCTACTAATGATCCTAAAACTATTGCTAATTTTTTCATTTGTTCCTCCCCATAATTTAATTTAAGTTTAATCTAATCTAAAATTAGTTGATTATAAATCTTAATAAATTTATATCTAAGTATGTTATACTATTTTTTTTATAATTTGTCAATTTTTTTTAAACTTTTTTCAAACTTTTTTGTTCCCAATTTGTTTTTTATTTTTTTTTACTCAACAATATGATTTTATGATATAATAAAATTATATTAAATTCTCTAAACCAGAATAAATTTTATAGGAGGAATTTAAGTAACAGTATCCATATTACTACAATACTGTTGCTAAAAAAATTATGAATAACAATGATATTTTAAGAAGATTACGGTACGCTCTTGACATTAGCGACATAAAAATGTGTCAAATTTTTGAACTTGGAAATGAGGTTATTGCTGTTGAAAAAATTAAAGATATTTTAAAAAAAGAGCATGAAGAGGAATATTTTTCTGTTTCTAACGAATCTCTAAAAAAATTTCTTGATGGTTTCATAATTTTTAAGAGAGGACCATTAGATAAAAAAAGTTCTGAAGAAGAAGTTTTTCATCCTAAAAAAAATAGTAATAATAATAATATTATTTTAAAAAAACTTAGAATAGCTCTAAATTTTCGTAGTGAAGATATGATAAAAGTTTTTAAATTAGGAGAAGTTGAAATTTCAGATTCTGAGCTTTCTGCTCTTTTCAGAAAACCAACTCATAAAAATTATCGTGAATGTGGGGATAAATATATCCGTACTTTTTTAAAAGGTTTAACTGTTCTTTATAGAAATTAATTTTTTCTATTGTAATCATAGTAACCAGTTAAACATTAAATAATTTTTATACAAAAAAAGGTTGTTAGAATATTCTAACAACCTTTTTTTATTTAGATTTATCAATTAAATTTAAACTTGATTTCTATTATTTTTTCATAAAATATCTTTCAAGTAATCCTAAGAAAGCTCTTCCATGTCTAGCTTCATCTTTAGCCATTTCATGAACTGTATCGTGTATAGCATCGAATCCTAACATTTTTGCTCTTTTTGCAAGTTCAAATTTCCCTGCAGTTGCTCCATATTCAGCTTCAACTCTCATAGAAAGATTTTGCTCTGTAGAATCAGAAACACATTCTCCTAATAATTCAGCAAATTTAGCTGCATGCTCTGCTTCTTCAAAAGCTATTCTTTTATAAGCTTCTCCTATTTCAGGATATCCTTCTCTATCAGCTACTCTTGACATTGCAAGATACATTCCAACTTCTGTACATTCTCCTTCAAAGTTAGCTTTTAATCCACAAATTATCTCTTCATCTCCACAAGCTTTTCCTTCTCCAACTTTATGTTCTGTTGCCCAAACTTTTGAACCATTATCTTCTACACTCTTAAATTTATCTACACCTGCTTTACATACTGGACAAACTGTAACACCTTCTAATATTACTTCTCCACATACTCCGCATACACATTTAGTCATTATTTTCCTCCTAGTTCTTCTATTAAATATAAAACGATTTCATAATTTGTAATCGTTACACTTATGAAAAAATTATACATTTTTTTTTGAAATTTGTCAATAGTTTTTTTTAAATTTTTGTTTTTTAGTCATTTTAATTTTTTTTGTCTATAATTTTTTAATAGTTCTAGTTTATCTAATAGGAGTTGATGACTTTCATATGAATTTAAAAATTTTAAGTACTAGTTATACTGGAATAGAAACTTATTTAGTTGAAGTTGAAATTGATATCAGCAACGGTATGCCACACTTTACAATAATAGGACTTGGTGATACTTCAATTTATGAGAGCAGAGAAAGAGTTAAAACAGCTCTAAAAAATATTGAGTTTCCATTAAAACCTAAAAAAATAGTTATTAATTTATCCCCTGCTTCAATAAAAAAAGAGGGTTCACACTTAGATTTAGCAATTGGAATAGGTCTACTTGTTGGAATGGGTTTTCTTTCTGATCCCTTTAATATTTTAAAAAACTTTCTCATTATGGGGGAACTATCTTTAAACGGAGATATTAAATCTGTAAAAGGAATTATCGGTGCTGGTATCTTGGCTAAAGAACTAAATTTAAAAGGAATTATCGTTCCACATGATAATCTTTTAGAAGCCAGTGCAATTCCCAATATAAAAGTTATTCCTCTTAAAAATTTTAAAGATGTCATTTCACTATTAAGTGACTATAGTGATGAAGATATTGCAATTAATCCACCTCCTAAATTTATCATGCAAAAGTTTGAAACTGATTTTGCAGATGTTAAAGGACAAGAGTTTGCAAAAAGGGCACTTGAAATAGCTGCAGCTGGTGGACATAACATTCTACTTATTGGCAGTCCTGGTTCTGGTAAATCCATGCTTGCTAAAAGAGTTCCTACTATTTTACCTTTCATGACAATAGAAGAAACTATCGAGTCTACCAAAATTTATAGTGTTATGGGAACCCTATCGCCTGATACTCCATTAATAACAGCCAGACCTTTTCGCTCTCCACACCATACAGGGACCATCACTTCCATCATAGGAGGGGGACGAACTGTTAAACCAGGTGAGATTACTATGGCACACAATGGAGTGCTTTTTCTTGATGAAATGAGTGAGTTTTCACATGAAATTCTTGAAAGTTTAAGACAACCTATGGAAGATAATTGTGTTTCTATTGCTCGAACAGGTTTTAGAGTTACATTTCCTTGTAATTTCATGTTAGTTGCCGCTAGTAACCCTTGCTTTTGTGGTAATTTATTTGAACCATCTGGTGAATGCACTTGCTCTCAAAGTGATCTTAATAGATATCAAAAAAAAATTTCTGGACCTATACTAGATAGAATAGATTTATATATTGAAATCAAAAAATTAAAAGACTATGAGCTTTTAGAAGAAAAAGTTTCTGAGCCTTCTGCCGAAATAAAATTACGAGTAGAAAAGGCAAGAAAGTTTCAAAATATTCGTTTTTCTAATAAACATTTAAATAGTGATATGAGTGGTAAAGAATTAAAAAAATACTGTCCTTTATCTCTAGAAAATAAAGATTTTATGAAATTATCTATAAAGTCGTTTTCTTTATCTGGACGTAGTTTTGACAAAATACTAAAATTATCTCGAACTATAGCTGACTTAGAGGGTTCAAAGACCATTGAAAAAATACATCTTTTAGAAGCTATTTCATATCGAAAAAAAATTTTATTTTAATCATTTAATTTCTTATGTTTTTAATCATTTTCTAAATAAAAAAAAGTTAAAACACATATTACGCTGTTTTAACTTTTTCCTCTGATTTTTCTAAGTATTTTTTTAAAGATTTTTAGCTTTTTCCTTTCCATTTCTTATTCTAATTTCTTCAGCTACATAACTATTAACACATTTTTTTCCTACTGGATTTAAATACGTTGGCAGAGATTTTGCTAACACTACTGCCATAGGTATTCCAATTAAAGAACTTGCTAATAATACAATTTGAAAAACAGTACATAATACCATTATAATTCCTATAGGTAAGTATATTAACCCAACTATTAAACCATAAGTTTCCCAAAGGGGATTTTTTTTATTACTTAGCTCTGAAGATGAAATCATTTCATTTGAATATGGAGCTAATAAAAATTTTGAAAATTCAATTAATCCCAAACCAATGGGACTAGCAACAACAGTAAGAGTTAGTAAAATTCCTGTTATAAATACAAAAAAAGCTGTAACAAATCCCAAAAATGGAAAATGCCATAAAATATTTCCTAAACTTCTCATTTTTCCTCCAATATATCCTTATTTAAAATATATACTACAGATTTTATTAGTTTTTGTCAACACCTAAAATCCTAACTCCACTTCCAATAATTCTATTAGTACACTATTTCCCTTTTCTTTTTTTGTATGTTATACTATTTTATATAATTCATTATTAATTTTATATACTATTTTATTACGGAGGAATAACTATGAAATTCAAAACTTTAATTCTAACTTTTTTTGTCACAACTCTCTTATTATTTAGCCAACCAATAAAAAATTCACCAGAATTATTAACTGGAGAACTTGAAAATGGTTTGAAATACTATATTTTAGAAAATAAAAAACCTGAAAAAAGAGCTTCTCTACACCTTGTTTACGGTGTTGGTTCAACATCTGAAAATGATAATCAACAAGGAATAGCACATTTTTTGGAGCATATGGCATTTAACGGTACTAAAAATTATCCAAAAAATGATCTTATTAAATATTTACAATCTCTTGGTCTCTCTTTTGGCGGTGATTTAAATGCCCATACTTCTTTTAATGAAACTGTTTATAAATTAAAAATCCCCACTAATTCAAAAGAAGATATTGAACAAGGGTTTAAAATTTTTAATGAATGGTCTCATAAAATAACAAATAATTTTCAAGATGTTGAAGATGAAAAAAATATAATTTTAGAAGAATGGCGTACTTCTCAAGGTTTAAGTGAAAGAATAGGCTTAAAAAAAAGAAAAGCTATTTTTGGTTCTTCCAGATATTTTGAAAGATTACCTATTGGAAAAGTTAAAATTATAGAAAATACAAATGCAAAAATTATAAATGATTTCTATAACACTTGGTACCAACCAAAAATAACAGGGATTGTGGCTGTTGGTGATTTTGATAACTTAGAAATAGAAAAATATATAAAAAAATATTTTTCCTCTTTAAAAAACTCTAAAAATTTTACTCCACCACAAAAATATAAAATTGGAGAGATACAAGATTCCTATACAATTTTTAGAGACAAAGAACTTACAAACTCTACTTTTGAAATTACAACATTAGGACAACAAACTCCTATTAATACTACAAAAAAATTACAAAAAGAGTTAGAAACTATTCTTTTTGAAAATATTATGAATTCACGTTTTGAATCTGCTTCATTAGCTAGTAATTATCCTCTTTTTTCTGCTCAAATGTACTCTTATCAGATAACAGACTCTGAAAAAATCATTGGACTTTCAAGCAGTCTTAAAGAAACCCATATCTTAGATGGTATTTCAGAAATTTTTAAATCAATTAAAATCTTTGCTAAATATGGACCCTCTGATTTTGAAATAAATCAGGAGATTAAAGAAATTTTATCCTCTTTAAAAATTCAATCAAACAATCAGTCTTCTATTACTCATGAGTCTTTTATGGATGAATTAAAAGACCTTTATCTCCATGGCGATGTTTTTTTAAATGCTACAGAAAAAGAAATTTTAATAAAAAAACTTGTAACTGATATTAATAAAGATAACATAAAGAAACTTGCAACAGATTTCTATAATAGTAATAGTTCTAAATTTTTATCTTATCCTGAAAAGGCTTCTTTACCAGTCTTTTCAGATATGGATATAAAAATTATAGAAAATAAAATAAAAAAATCTGATTTTTCTAACTTAAAAGAAAATTCTACATTTAAACTTAATCCCATTATTTTAAAACCTGGAAAAATATTATCAAAAGAGATTAAAAAAGATCATATATCTTATCTTCTTTCCAATGGCATTAAAGTAAAATATAAAGAGACTGCCTTTGAAAAAGATAAGATATATATCAACCTTTTTAAAGAAGAGGGAAGTTCAAATGATAGCTATACAGAATATTTAAATACTCTTTTTATGTCTTCACTCATGACTAACTCTGGAATTGGAAATCTTTCATCTTCTGAAACTATTTCTTTTATGAAAGGTAAAAACTTTGCTTTTTCACCTTATATAAGTGACTACCAGTATGGAGCATCTTTTAGTTCTGATAAAGAGTCACTTAATATAGGGATTGATTCTTTTTTTACAGTTTTATTACACCCTAATTTTGATGGAGAACAATTTAAAAATACCTTAGATATTAATCAACAACAAATAATTAATCGTAAAGATACTCCCAATTTTATCTACAAAAAGGAGCTTTTAACACTCTTGACTAATTCTCATCCTAGAAGAATGCCATTCTCTCTAGACAGTCTAAAGAAAGTCAATGAATCATCTATTAAAGCCTTATATAAAAAGAAATTTTCAAATTATGATAATTTTAATCTTGTCATAACTGGTTCAATAAATGAAAAAGAAGTTGAAGCTCTTCTAATTAATAAAATTTCTGCTTTACCTGTCACTAATGATAAAAAAATTAATATCATCAAGTCTTTAAATGTTGTGGCACCAAAAGGAAAAACTATAAAAACTATCTCTAAAGGTGATGATGAAAAAGCTACTGTTACTATTATCTATCCCTACTTCTCTCCCTATAACTTTAATGATAAGAAAATTCTTGATGGTTTTTCAAACATTCTAGACATTCTTCTTTTAGAAGTTATACGAGAAAAATTAGGTGGTGTTTATTCTATTAGTTCTTCAAATAACTTTAGTTATAACAATCATGGTGAAAATTATTTAGCTATTAGCTTCACAACAAATCCAGAAAATGTTGAAAAAATTTCAAAAAAAGTAAAAGAGACTCTAAAAATAGCTTTTAATGGAGAATATTCCAAAGATAAAATAGGCAATATTCTAAATAATTATAAATTATCATATGAGAATTCTATTAAAAAAAATAATTTCTGGTACTCTTATCTTCATAGTTCTTTTTTCCCAATTAATGATTTTAAAATTATCACACCTAAATATTATAAAGAACTATTAACAACCTCTAATTTAGTTTCTACTCCTAAAAAGTATATTAATTTAGAGAATTTCTTAGAAATGCGATTATTACCTGAAAAATTTAAAAAATAATAACTTAACAAAAAGACTAGTGTCAACAGAGACACTAGTCTTTTTATTTTTTTATCTTATTTATAAAATCCTTTTGGTTTTTCAGAAAGATTAATCATTATATTTTTAACCTGAGTATAGTGATCAAGTATCATTTTATGAGTTTCTCTTCCAATTCCTGATTTTTTATATCCTCCAAAAGGTGCTCCTGCTGGAATATGATCATATGTATTTACCCACATTCTTCCAGTTTCAATAGCTCTTGCAACTCTTAAAGCCCTATTTATATCTTGAGTCCAAACTCCGCCGCCCAGTCCATACTCATTATCATTTGCCATTTCTATTACTTCTTCTTCTGTTTTAAATTTAATAATAACAGCTACTGGTCCAAATATTTCATCTTGAGCAATATTCATATCATTTGTAACATTTGTAATTAATGTTGGTGCCATAAATGCACCTTTATCTAAACCATTTTCAGTAAGTCTATAACCACCAGTTGCAATTACTCCACCTTCAGCTACGCCTTTTTCTACTTTTTCAAGAATTTGTTTCAATTGACTTTCTGAAACTTGAGGTCCCATTTGAGTATCTTCATTCCAAGACATTCCTACTTTTACTCTTTCAAATCTTTCTACAGCTTCCTTTACAAATTTGTCATAAATATCTTCATGAACAAATACTCTAGAACCAGCACAACAAACTTGTCCTTGATTAAATAATATTCCCAATTGTAGTCCTTCCATAGCTAATTCCCAATTACAATCTGGGAAAAATATATTAGCTGACTTTCCTCCTAGTTCAAGAGTTACTGGAATTAACTTCTTAGCTGCTGAATGAGCAATAGAATATCCCACATCTGTCGATCCTGTAAAAGCTAATTTACTTAAATTTTCATGATTTTGTAGAGCTGCTCCTGATTTTGAACCTTTTCCTGTTATTATATTTAGTACTCCTGCTGGTAGCACTCCATCAATTAATCTCATTAATTCTAAAATACTTAGTGAAGTAGTACTAGAGGGTTTAAACACACTACAATCTCCTGCTGCAATCACTGGAGCTATTTTCCATGCTGCCATTAAAAATGGAAAATTCCATGGTACAATTTGACCAACTACCCCTATTGGCTCACGTAATATTAAGCTTAAAGTATCATTGTCTAACATTTTAGAACTACCTTCTTCTGAAAGGATAACTCCTGCAAAATATCTAAAGTGTTCCACTGCAAATGGAATATCAACTGCCATTGTTTCTCTAATTGGTTTTCCATTATCAAGAGATTCAACCATTGCTAAATGTTCTGTATTTTCTTCTATAATATCTGCTATTTTAAGTAACATTCTTGCCCGTTCTTTCACATCAACATTTTTCCATGTTTTAAATGCTGCCCAAGCTGAATTAATAGCTAAATTAACATCTTCATCAGTAGCTTCTGCTATTGTAGCTAAAATACTTCCATCTGCTGGTGAAGTTGTTACAAGAGTTTTTTTATCTGAGGCTTCTCTCCATTCCCCATTAATATATAAGTCATATTTACTTTGAATAAAATCTTCTTTTCTCATTTTTTCCTCCCTTATATAAAAATTTATTTAAAAAAGTTGTTTCTTTCTCATATCTAGAGTATACCTTAAAAAAATAGCCTTGTCAAGACAGTCTAATAAAACAAAGGGTTTTCTACCTATCAAGGTTATCATATTAGATATGAAGTTGCCATATATTACAACTTTTGTTCTTTATTGACAATAAAAAAAAATTAATAGAATCCAATATAAATAGCTGATAATCTTCTAAATAAAAGTATTTAAAAAATGAAATTTAAGTTTCTATGTAAAGAAGAGGTAAATAATTGCAGAATGTACCTCTTCTTTACATTTTTATCATTTTAAATTTTAGTCAATATATTTAAATAAGAGAACAATCTATAATAAATTATTATATAAATTACTACAATAATAGAATAATTCAAAAATAAAAAAAGGTCTTAGTCCTGTGAAATACAGGACTAAGACCTTTTTAAATTTTCATTTTTAATATCTACTTGAAACGAAATACAATACTTTATATTTCCTGTTCCAATTTTTTCTTTCTACAAACTTTATATTTTTAACCCAAAACCTTTGAGTATATTAAATCCCTCAGCAATCGTCTCCAAATATTGCTTCTAGTCCACCTTCTAAGTTAAAAGCTTTATATCCATTAGTTCTCAATAGTTCTGTAGCTTTCAATGAAGTTGTTCCAGTAGTTGAATATATTAAAAGTGTTTGCTCTTTTTCCACTTCTTCCTCTTTAATTATTGATAAAAAACTTTCATCAAAAGGTAGTAAAATAGCCTCTTCAGTTATGGCTGGAACCTCTAAAACTTCTGCTGCCGTCCTAACATCTATAACAGTAGTTGCATCATCAACAATTAGCGCTAATGCTTCATCTTTATTTAATGATATTTTTTCCATTTTTCCTCCTAAGTATTTATTATTTTATTTTAAATAATAAAAATGGAGATCTCTAAATAGGATCTCCATTTTTAAAATAGTTTACACTAATTCAATTATTGCCATCTCTGCAGAGTCACCTTTTCTTACACTAGTTTTAATTATTCTAGTATATCCACCGTTTCTCTCAGTATATCTTGGAGCTATATCTCCAAATAATTTAGCTAGAGTCTCTTCACTTCTTAAGAATGCAAAAGCTTGTCTTCTAGAAGCTAAAGTATTTTTTTTACCTAAAGTAACCATTCTCTCAGCAAACTTTCTTAACTCTTTTGCTCTAGGTAATGTAGTTTCTATTCTTTCAGCATTAAGAAGAGAAATTGTCATATTCATTAGCATTGCTAATCTATGCTCAGTTCTTCTACCTAATTTTCTATATGATTTATTGTGATTCATTAGTTTAGTTATCCTCCTTTTTCTATGGATTAATGATTTTCTTAAGCATTAGGATTTAAAGTAAGGTCATGACCACACTCTAACATTTTTTCAAGAATTTCATTGTATGATTTTTTTCCAAGATTTTTGATTTTCATCAGATCATTAGCAGACATTTTAGACAAATGACCTAAAGTCTCTAATCCTACTTTTTTCAAGCAGTTATATGATCTTACTGTTAAATCTAATTCTTCTATTTTAACATCATCATCATTTACCTGAGCTCCAGCTCCTAATTCCAGACTTAAGTCTGTTTCATCATCTTCTGGTCTCAATTCTACTAACCTATTTCCTATTTCCAATAATGGTTCTATATGAAGTGTTAGTAGCTCAACAGCATACGATAAGGCATCATTTGTAGCGATACTTCCGTTCGTTTCTATGTCCAAAGTCAATTTATCAAAATCAGTCATTCTTCCAACCATAGTATCTTGAACTGAATAAGCTACTTTTTTTATTGGAGAATATATAGCATCAATTGCGATATATTCCACAGACCAACCTTTCTTATCTATCTCTTCTGAAACAACAAATCCTTCACCTGTATCAACTAAAAACTCAATATTTACTTCCCTATCTGTAGTTACTGTACAAATCAACTGTTCAGGATTTATAATTTCTAATCCTGCATCTGGAATAATATCAGCTGCAGTGATTACTTTAGGTCCTTTTACAGAAAGAGACATTTTTCTTACTCCATGCTCTTCAGTTTTTACAATAACTTCTTTTGTATTTAAAATTATCTCTGTTACAGCTTCCTTTACACCTTCCATTACTGAAAATTCACTTAATACTCCATCAATACTAATACCTTTTATTGCTGCACCAGGTATAGATGATAATAGTACTCTTCTAAGTGCATTTCCTACAGTATGTCCATAACCTCTATAAAGAGGTTCTATAACATACTTAGTAGAAAACTCAGTGGATTCCACTGCTGATATATTAAAATTTCTTGCATGTTTTTCTATTTTTAACATCTAACCAACTCCTACTAACAGGGCTTACTATCTAGAATAGAATTCAACTATTAGAGCTTCATTTAAATCGAAATCTAAATCGTCTTTTGTTGGATTCTGAACAACTTTACCACTGAATGCAGCTTTATCAAGCTCTACCCAAGTTGGTACATTTGATTCTTCAACTGCAGTTTTAATAATATCTATATTTTTAGAATTCTCTAAAACTGATATTACATCTCCAGCTTTTACTCTGTAAGAAGCGATATTTACTTTTCTTCCATTTACTGAAACATGTCCGTGAGAAACTACTTGTCTAGCTTGTCTTCTAGTTTTTGCAAACCCTAGTCTATAAACTACATTTTCTAGTCTTCTCTCAAGATATTGTATCAGGTTAAGACCTGTTACCCCATCCTTTCTACTTGCTTCTTCATAAAGTTTTCTAAATTGCTTTTCCATTACATTATATATAAATTTTGCTTTTTGTTTTTCTCTTAATTGTATTGCGTACTCTGTAGGTTTCTTGTTTGCATTAGGTCTAGGCCCTCTTTTTGAAGTTTTATTAACTCCTAAAACTAGTGGGTCAAGTCCAAGTGCTCTACATTTCTTTAATACAGGCTGTCTATTTCTTGCCATCTTTCGATTATTCCTCCTTGCTTTTGATTTCAACTACCAAAATAAAAATTCTCCAAGAGTACGATTATACTCTTCTTCTCTTAGGTGGTCTACAACCATTATGTGGAACTGGAGTTATATCAGAAATTTTTGTAACTTCTAATCCTGCTGCTTGTAATGATCTTATACAAGCTTCTCTTCCTGAACCTGGTCCTTTCACCTTAACTTCAACTTTTTTCATTCCATTTTCCATAGCTATATTAGCTGCTTGTTCAGCGGCTATTTGAGCTGCAAATGGAGTACCTTTTTTAGTTCCTTTAAAACCAGAAGTTCCTCCTGATTTCCATATAACTAACTTACCTTCCATGTCAGTTATTGCAACTATTGTATTATTAAAAGTTGAGTGTATATGAGCTATTCCTGCTGGAATATTTTTTAATTTTTTCTTGACTTTAGCTACTTTTTTCTTAGCCAACTTAAATTACCTCCTTACCTATTATTTCTTATTACTTACCTTTTCAACTATCTTTTGATAGCTTTTTTAGGTCCTTTTCTTGTTCTTGCATTAGTCTTAGACTTTTGTCCTCTTACTGGTAAATTCATTTTATGTCTTAGTCCTCTATAACACTTAATATCTAATAATCTCTTGATACTTAGTCTTACATCTTTTCTAAGATCTCCCTCTACCTTAACACCTTCAATAAGAGTTCTGATTTTATTAAGTTCTTCCTCAGTCAAATCCTTTACTCTTGTATCAAAGTTAACACCAGCTTCTGTTAAAATTTTAATAGAAGTTGGTCTTCCAATCCCATAAATATAAGTTAAAGATATCTCTACTCTCTTATTTCTTGGGACATCTACTCCTGCTATTCTAGCCAAAATTACTTCCTCCTCTTTTCCAAAAATTTTTGATTTATAATGTTGATTAATTTATCAACAAAATACTTTCCTCGATATGCCTGACAAACAGAATAGGCCCTACGGCACTAACATATCTTTACAGTGTTTATTTCTAAGAAAAAACACTCGATAGTTTTCACTATCTTTGCTTGGTGCTCTGTGCTACAAAATTATCCTTGTACTTGCTTGTGCTTAGGGTTGTCACAGATTACTCTGATTTTCCCATGTCTTTTGATAACCTTGCACTTGTCACAGATCGGTTTGATAGACGTTCTTACTTTCATTTACTGCCTCCTCCGTGTAACAAAGTTAATTCTTCTTCCTGTAGACTATTCTCCCTCTACTTAAATCATAAGGAGAAATTTGTACAGTTACTCCATCTCCTGGTAAAATTTTGATATAATTCATTCTCATTTTACCTGAAATGTGCCCTAAAATGGTATGGCCGTTTTCTAACTCTACCATAAACATAGCGTTTGGTAAAGATTCAACTATTATACCCTCTAGTTCAACTACATCCTTCTTTGACATTATTACCTCCTATCAACAAGAATTACAGGTTATTTTACCATAAAAAATAAAGTTTGTCTATTATTTTTTATAAAGCTCATATAGTCTTTTTTCATTCACAAATTAAATAATTTAATTATCTTATTTATAGACTCTTAATCTCTTAATCTATTTGACTCAAAACGATAGTTTTACCATCAACAATTGCTATAGAATGTTCACAATGAGCTGAACGTTTCCCATCTTTTGTTCTTACTGTCCAACCGTCGTTTCTATCTAAAACTACATTATGAGTCCCTACATTTATCATGGGTTCTATTGCTATTACCATTCCTTCTTCTAGCTTTATTCCTCGTCCTTTTCTACCAAAATTTGGTACACAAGGATCTTCATGCATTGCTTTTCCAACCCCATGTCCTGAATAGTCTCGAACTACAGAAAAGCCTTGACTTTCAACATAAGTCTGAATAGCATGACCTATATCCCCTATTCTCGTTCCCAGCGTTGCAGTAGCGATTCCTACTTTCAATGCTTCTTCCACAACTTTAATTATTCTTTCACTTTCCTCATCTATTTTTCCAACTGGAAAAGTCTTAGCAGCATCTCCAAAATATCCATTAAGATTTGTAACTACGTCAACACTTACTATATCACCTTCATTTAATATGATTTTTTCTGTAGGAATCCCATGAACAACCATCTCATTTATTGATATACAAGAACCTGCTGGATAAGGATTATTTGGCCCCCCTACTCCAATAGTAGCTGGGATTGCTCCCTGACTTATTACATATTTTTCAATTATATCATTTAGGTCCAACGTTGAAATACCCGGTTTTATATATTGAGGTAATATCTCTGTATATAATCTTGCAATTATTTGATTAGCCTCTTTTATTTTTACAATTTCCTCTTTACTTTTTAGAATTATCATTATATCAACTACTCTAATACTCTAACGATTTGATTTTTAACTTCTTCTAATCCTGCCATTCCATCTATTTCTACAAGTATATTTTTTTCTTTATAGAAATCAAATAATGGTGCTGTTTGCTTATGATATGCTTCTAGTCTACTTACTACTGTTTCTGCATTATCATCTTTTCTTAATATTAATTCAGTTCCACATATATCACACTTCCCTTCTACTTTAGGTTGATTAAAAGTTATATGATAAGAAGTTCCATCATTTGGACAAACTCTTCTTCCTGTAATTCTTTCTAGTATTGCACTATCTGGAACATTCAAAGAAATAACTTTATCTAGTTTAATTCCTAATTCTTTCATTATAACTTCTAAAGCTTCAGCTTGTGGTATCGTTCTTGGAAATCCATCTAAAATAAAACCTTTTTTACAATCATCTTGCTTTAATCTCTCTTTTATTATCCCAATAATTATATCATCAGAAACTAATTGTCCTAAATCCATAACTTTCTTAGCTTCTAATCCTAAAGGGCTTTTTTCTGCTATTGCACTTCTCAATATATCTCCAGTTGAAATTTGAGGTATATTATACTTTTCCATTATTGGTTTTGCTTGTGTTCCTTTTCCTGATCCTGGTGCTCCAAACAACATTATATTCATTTTTGTTTTGTATGGTTAATAATTCTTATTTTCCATACCCTCCTTTTTTATTATTTTTTATTAATAAATTATACTTCAAAAGTACTTAAAAGTCAAAAAGATAGTGCAATTTTATAAAAATAAAAGTGCTAGTACTTTTCGTACTAACACTTAACATTCTTTTTATATTCTTTGACTAACTATTGGGAGTATGTCGACTTTTCAACTTTCCTGTTTTATCATAGTAAGACCAGACTTTTTTAGGAGTACCATATGAAAAATAGCCTTTTATATAGGGGTTACCATTTTCATGAAAAATAAGATAAGTTCCATGATCTTTTCCATCCAAATAATTATTTTCAATTATTTTAGTGCCATCCTCTAAATATATAGTAAATTTCCCTGATAATCTTCCATTTTTCCAATTTTCTATTGACTTCAAATTTCCATTTTTATAAAAATGTAATTTTCTCCCATTAAGAATATTATCCTGTTCTTTGCTGTCTAATCCACTATCTAATCCTTGAGGAAATATAGATATACTCAACATAAAAATTAAAACAATAAATATTTTTTTCATAGTTCTCCTTAAAATAATAAAAAGGCAGACTTATGTCTACCTTAAATTATCCAAAAATTATAGTGCGTTAACTCTTGCAGCTAGTCTTGCTTTCTTTCTTGAAGCTGTATTAGCTTTTAGTACACCTTTAGAAACAGCCTTGTCTAACTCTTTATAAACTACTGACAATGCAGAAGTTGATAATTCAACATTTGTATCTTCAATAGCAACTAAAACCTTTTTTACCATAGTTTTAATTCTTGATTTAACTGCTACATTTCTTTCTCTGTTTCTTTCTGCAACTATTATTCTTTTCTTTGATGATGCTGTATGTGCCATTATAAATTCCTCCTAAAACATATTAATTATTCTTTATGATAACATATAAAATACAATATGTCAATCTAACTTAAATTATAATATAAAATTTCTTATTCTAATACCCACAAATCCTATTTCTGCTTATTTTTTCTCATTCTTAAAGATAAGAAAAGAGAAAAATAAGATGGAAATAGCAATATTGCCATAGTTAATATATATATATACAAATGATTTTCAATATTAAAATTAGAGTATATCAATGATGATAAATGTGAAATTATTAATAGTGGATCCACAAGAAAAATTTGTGGAATCTTAAAAAAATAATTAAAAAAAACACAATTTAAATAGAAAGGTAGTAAAATCAAAAAAATATTTTTTATAAATCTAAACATCATATTCTCCTAGAGCTATAAAAACACTTGGTCCTGTCATAAAAATATCATCTTTTATTCCTATCTTTAAATCTCCTAAAAAGTGTGAAACAGTAACTTCTTTTTCTAGTAATTCAAAGCGATTCCCCACTATGACAGAGGCACAAGATCCTGTTCCACAAGCCAAAGTTAAACCTACTCCTCTTTCAAAAGTTTTAATTTTTATATGGTTTTTAGAAATTATTTCTACAAAATTAACATTTGTTTCTTCTGGAAAAAGAGCAGTATCATTGAATATAGGTCCAAGTTTTTCTGCTAACTCATCAGAAACTTTATCCACAAAAACAACAGTATGAGCTGTCCCCATAAATAACGAAGTGAAAAGATAAGATTTTCCTTCTATTTCAAGAGTTCTATTAACTATTTCATTTTCTGATATTGCAGGGATAGAATCAGGTGAAAAATTAGGTTTCCCCATATTTACTTTTACCCAAAACTTTCCATCTATCATTGTAGTTTCCATTATTAAAGTTCCAGCTGAAGTATTGATTTCAAAATTATCTTCTAAAATCAATTTATTTCTTTTTAAATAATAAGCCATACATCTAATTCCATTTCCACACATGGTATCAGTAGTTCCATCACAATTAAAAAAATTCATTCTAGGAATTTCACCATCAAAGGAAATCACAATAAGTCCATCTGCACCAATTCCAGTTTTTCTATCACAAACTTTTATTGCTAACTCGCTATAATTAGTCGTTTCCACCTCTTTTGCATTAAGAATAATAAAGTCATTTCCTAAACCATGATATTTTTGAAATTTCATCCACACCCTCCTCTAAAAACATTTAAATTATTATAACATAAAACAATATTTATTTATAGTGAAATACTAAATAGCTCTTTTTTCAAATATTCTTCCTTTTTTTATCATATAAATTGCTTTTATTTTTTCAAAAAAAAAATATGTTACTTTAAATCTAAAAAAGATTAAAATAACATATCTTACTATACTTTATACTATTAAATTTAAAATATTTTCTAAAAATCACTTAAACTTATAAAAATTTTTTCAATATTTTCTTTGTTTCTAACCTATTTTTAAAACCATAATTTTCACTTCTTTTTATTTGATCTTTTTTCATATAACATTTTTCATGTATCAATTGTAAAATATGAAGTGAATCAAGTCCACCTAACTCCATACTTCCTCTACATGACCCACAATATGAAATTATGTGTTCTTGAATAGCATCAGTTATTCTTCTATCCACAATTTTTTTATATAAATCTGGATTAATACAACTTAACATTCCCCCAACACCACAACACCTTGTATTTTCTCTTATATTTTTCATTTCTTCTACTTCATAACCAAGCTCTTTTAATATCCATCTCACACTATCGTGATGAGAAGATACATTTCTAGTTGGACATGAGTCATGAATATTAAAAATAACATCAGAATTTTTTCCAATCTCCTTTTGATTTTCCGGGACTCCTATCTTTTCTTTCATTAGGTCCCAATATGAAATTACTTTTTTTCCTGAATATTTTTCATATGTATTAAAACAAGAGGGACATAAAGTAACTATAATATCAGCATCCAATTTTTCGATTTCTTCTTGTACTCGAGAATATCTTTCTTCAAACAAAGCTGTTTCTCCTATTATTTCAGTAGGTCTTGCACAGCATTGTAAAATAGCTGCTACATTTTCATCTCCTAAAATTTTTTTCATATGTTGTAATGTATCACCTATTGCTTTTGGCATAGAAGCTGAAACAGTACAGCCTGGTATTAGCACATACTTAGTTTTTTTAATCTTTTCTGGAACTGTTATAGAATATTTTTTACTGCACTCTAACTCTTGTCCATCATCTAACCCCATATGTTCTTCAAAAGGAGATAAACCATCATTAGACTTAACATATTCTTTTCTCATCTCTTTAAAATTATCTTCCAGCCTTAAATCATGAGGGCATTTTATTGTACATTGTGTACATTCATTGCAAGAATATGCTATATTTTTTTCTATATTTTCATATCCTTCCCCCAAATATTTCTCAAATAATTTTTTAGGTGAAGTTGTAAATTCTGGTAACATTAAACATTCTTTCATACAGAGCTTACATTCACACTCTAAACATCTATTTGATTCTTTCAAAGCTTGTTCTTTTGAAAATGTAAGTTCAACTTCTTTAAAATTATTTTTTCTTTCTTCTATTAGAATTGTAAAACTTTTATTCCTATTAATTTTTTCAGGTAAATCCCACTCAAAAGGAAGATATTTTTTAGGAATATAGAGGTTTGTACTTGCTATGCCTCCCTCCTCTTCTAATTTTCTTCCTTTTTTCAAATCTATTTTTTTTAAAAATCTATCTACTGTTTTTGCTGCCCGTTGACCTGTTGCCATAGCCTGAATCACTATACATGAATTTGAACAATCTCCTGCAAAGAAAACATTTTTTTCATAGTTGGACTGAAGAGTTAATTCATCAAAATTAAATCCTTTTTCCTCGCCTTTCCTCAATAAGTTATTTTTATCTATTGAAAAATCTATCTTTTGACCAATAGCAAATATTAAAGTGTCAATATCCACTTTTTTTTCTATCGTTTCATCAAATTGCGGATTAAAACAACCATTCTCATCAAATAGTTTTATACATTTTTTAATTGTGATAGATTTTATTCTTCCTACTAAATCTTTTTCTATTCTTTTTATTCCTGAGGATAAAATAAATTCAACCCCTTCCTCTAAGGCATTTTCAATTTCAGAGTTACTTGCAGTTAAGGAAGCAATATCTTTTTCCAAGGCTAACAAATAAGATTTTTTAACTTTTTTTAACCTTATAGCTGTTCTGGCACAATCCATTGCTACATCTCCGCCACCTATAGTTATAGCATTTTCTCCCATCTCTTTAAAATCTCTAGTTTGTGAAACCTCTTTCAGAAAATCTACAGCTGAGAATATTCCCTTTGAGCCTACATTTTCCAATGCATTATCTATATATCCTATTTGCTTCCCAATAGCTATAATAACAGCATCAAAGCTTGATTGTAATTCTTCAATAGAAATATCTTTTCCTATTTGGACTCCTAATTTAATTATTACACCTAATTTTTCTATTATAGAAAACTCTGAATCAACTATTTCATTTGGAAGTCTATATTCTGGAATTCCAACTCTTAACATTCCACCAATTTCTTTTTCTTTTTCGAAAATAGTAACCAAATAGCCTTTCCTATTTAAGTCAATTGCTGCTTGAACTCCTGCTGGTCCTGCTCCAACAATTCCAACTTTTTTTCCATTTAATTCTAATTTTGATAGATCCCATTTCTCAGGGGAATCAAAATTATCTGCAACATACCTTTTTAAATTAGCAATAGAAAGAGATTTATCCTCGTCTCCTCGTCTACAAGCATTTTCACAAGGGTGAGCACATACTCTACCAAGAATTCTTGGTATAAATAATTTTTCACGGATAACTTCTAAAGACTCTTCTTCTTTTCCTTCTCTAATTAGTCTTATATATTTTTTTACATCTGTATTCATAGGACAACTTGTTTGGCAAGCCTCGGTTGCTTCTCCCATACATTTTTCTACTATCTCTTTCATATTATCAATTGTTTTATTATTTAACATTTTATTTCTCACTTGCCTTTTTTATTTTTTTCATTTTAATTTTATCAATAATTTCTCCAATATCCACAGCAAAAATAAATACTCCTAAAATAATTACCAGTCCACAAACCATTAAATATGTTGTAATTGGGGTTCCTAAAATTAAAAAACTGAAAATTATTGCCCAGAATGCTGCCGTACTATTAAGAGCTGTTCCCATTGCAGCACCAATATGATCTACTGCCTTATACCAAGACAAATAAGTAATCGCTCCTAAAATAGCTATCCCTGCAAAATAAAAAATTTCATATGACTTAATTAGTTTTCCAACTGTTCCATAACCACTAACAAAAGGTATTACAATTAGTGCATAACACACAAAAGATGTTAAGTATCGGAGTGTCAAAAATTGTTGAGGAGTCGACTTGATATTGTCTTCATTTTTTATTTTTTTCATAGCATATCCAACTATAACTCCTTCCAATGCCCAACCTAGAACAGCCAAGCAAGTAAAAGCTATCCCTTTATAGAAATGAGGATATTCAGCAATATTAACTTTTGAGTATCCTAAAGCTACAGATCCTAATAAACTTATACCTATTCCAAACATCGCTCGCTTTGATATTTTTTCTTTTAAAATAAAGTAAGATAAAATTGCCCCTACCCCAGGATAAATAACAGAAATACTAGAGGCATATGCAGGAGCTGCATATTTTATCCCCATAACATATCCACTCATTCCTATTGGAGCCCCAACTAGTGCAGCAAGACAAATAGCTTTTCCTTTTTTTGTTTTTAATAACTGAAAAGCTCCTATTAGTTCTTTCTTAAAAAACATAGCCAACACTAGCCAAAAAAAAACAAAAACTATCATGTAAAAATGCTGAAACTAGAACTCCAGATGGTGAGTTTCTTAATATTTCAGTTTGCCCTACAAGTCCCATTAAAACAGTATCTAATCCCCATGCAAAACCTACAAGTCCTCCAAATAATAATCCTTTTTTTAACTTTGATTCCATATAAACTCCTTTTTTTTATTTCTTTTAATATAACATTAATATTTACGTAAAGTCAATATTAATGCGAAACATATAAAAAAAAGCATAAAAAATGCTCTTTTTTGACTTTTTATTAATCTTTCCATTAATTTTTTTTTAATTTAATGATATTCTTAGTTATCAATATAATTTTTTTTTCTTTCTTACAAAATATTCTAAATTTATTCCAAATATATAGATTTCCTTCTGTTACTAATTTATTTTCATCTATATATTCAAGTATTTTTTTAAAGAGTTCATCCTGTTTTTCAATTCCTTCTCTTGAATAAACTACAAGATATTCACCTTTTGGAATTTCATAATTATAATCTTTATTTTTATTTGATAAATAAAAATCATATTGACTATAATTTTTATCAAATAAATTTTTTTCATTTAAACAATAAATTTTTTCTTCCTTTATATCATAATCTTCATTATTCCAAATTTTTTCAACCTTATTATCTCTTTTAATTTCTAACTTTTCATTAGTTTTAAAAAAATACTCTGCTTCTAACTCTTGAATCTCCATTGAAATATTATTAATATTCAGTTTTTTTATTATTTCCATTTCTTCCAATATTTTTTTATTTTGCCATATTAAATACTCTATTTCTCTTTGATTTTCTTTTATTCTTATTTCAAACAACTCTTTTTTTTGATTACAACATCTATCGCCCATAAAGTCTTCTATTTCTTTTAAACTACACCCTTTATTCTTTAATTCATCTAAATAAACTAATTTTTCTATAGCTTTTTTATCATAACTTCTATTTCCACGCCCTGTTTGAATCGACTCTATAATTCCTATTTCTTCATAGTATCTTAACGTCCTAGTTGTCAATCCCATACTTTTTGTTACTTCTCTGATAGATATCTTATCTCTCATAAGGACTCCTATTTTTAACGATTAAATTTTATTTTTATTCTCCATTTTTATTTTTTACTATCCATAAATAATTTTATTGCAGTATAAGCAATTACTATTATTATTAACCAAGATAATATATTTAAAGGTAGTGCTTTTACTACATAAGCTGCAATAACTACCCCAATAACTCCTGTTATAGTAATAATTAAAGTTGCTTTTTTATTATAGGCATTTTCTTTCATAAATTTAATGCTGGCAAAGGGCATTAGAAATGCACAAGACCCCATCATAATGGGAAATGCTGCTAATGGACTTAATCCTAAAGCATATACTAGGGCCATACAGGGTGCGTATAGCCCTATTCCCAATGTCATTAAAGCTCCTAAAATAAAGTTTCCTACTATTGCAATACCTAATTTTATTCCTGTGAGTCCTATCTCTTTTCCACCCTCAGATAAAACACCTATTTTTCCAGCTAACATAATAACTACCACTCCTGTCAGAGCTAAAGCCATCCCAGCCTGAATTTTCTTTTCATTCCATTTGGATACGACACCTGCTCCAATTACTGCTCCTAAAGTTGCTGCAACAAGCATTGACACCAGTGTTAAAGAATCTACTTTTACTTCTTTTATAAAGATTAGAGCTTCGACTATTATAGGAATACACATGGCAGTATTCAAAGTTCCAGGTATAATTCTATCTTTTACTAATTTAAATTCTTTAAATAGTGCTGTCATTGGTGCAAATCCACCAATCCCCAGTGTATCGATAAAACATACAAAAGATCCTATTAAGGAAAAACTAAGTATTGATCCCTCTTTTTCAATTTTTTCATTTTTGATAGAAAGAATATAATCTTTCAAAAATACTATTAAAAATATAGTTCCACCTAAAACCAGCCCTATTAATAATAGTGTCACCAAATTCCTTTCTAACATATCAATCATTCTTTCTTAATCACTCCTCTACTCTTGTACTTTTGATTATACAATATTATGCTCTTGAAGTTATTTCATACATAACTGCATTACAAATAGCTGCTCCTATATTACTTCCACCTTTTCGTCCTTTTGCTACAATACATGATACTCCTGATTCAATTATAATTTCTTTTGATTCAACAACATTAACAAATCCTACTGGAACAGCAACAATAAGTGCTGGAATATATGACTTCTCTTTTATTGCTTCATTCAGTCTTAAAAGAGCTGTTGGTGCATTTCCCACTACAAATATTAATGGTTTGTTCATTTTTATAGCTTTTTCTACTGCCACTATTGACCTTGTAACACCACGTTCTTTCGCCTCTTTCGCAACATCTTCATCTCCAATAAAGCAGTGTACTTCTATTCCTAATTGCTTTAATGCCATTTTATTTATTCCAGCCTTTCCCATCTGAGTATCTGTAACAATATCTATTCCGTTTTTCATGGCACTTTTCATTATCTCAACAGCATTCTCACTAAAATACAGATTATCAGCATATTCAAAGTCTGCTGAAGTATGAATACATCTTTTTATTACATTTTCATGTTCTTGTAATATTTTTTTATCTCCTAAAATTTCTGTTATCATCTCAAAACTCTTCTTTTCAATTTCCTGTGGTTTAATAATATTTAGTTTCAAAATATTCTCCTTATCGTCAAATAAAATAATTTTTTTTATTCTTTTCCAAAACTCTAACAATTTTATTTTCTTCAATTATTATAGCTTATTTTCTTTAATTATTATAGTTTATTTTTAAATACCTTTTTCTAAAATCTCATAAATTGCTTTCATATCAAGTGATTTTCTAAGCTCCCTTGCTAAAATAACATACTGACTCTCTTTAAATTCATCATTATTAAATGTTTTTAAATCTGAAATATCTAGACCTTTCTTCTTTAATAATTCTTCTATTATAATTTTACTTATATTTTCTTTATCAAAAATCCCATGAAAATATGTACCATAAATATTTCCTTTATTTACTATATTTTCATTCGTATCTGTTATACCCATATGTATTTCATAAGCTGAATATTTTTCATTAGAAAGTCTTTTAAATATCCCATCAACATTTGATAAGTTTCCTTCTATTTGAGTTCTAATTTTTTTAGCTTCAAATATAGTAGAGTAATCAATAAGACCCAATCCTGACATTTCTCCACCATGTTCTACATTATCTGGATCTGACAATGTTTTTCCTAACATTTGATACCCTCCACAAATACCAAAAATAGGATTTCCACTATTTGCATATTTTAGAATTTTAGCTTCTAACCCTTTTTCTCTTATCCATAATAGGTCTGCCATGGTATTTTTAGTTCCTGGTATTATAATCATATCAGGATTTCCAAATTCTCCTACTGATTTTATATATCTTACTCCTACACCTTCAATATAACTAAATGGATTAAAATCTGTAAAATTAGATATTCGTGGCAATCCAATAACACCTATATCTATTATTTTATCTCTCTTTTCATCTGTTAAGCTTCCAGATAAGCTATCCTCGTCATCTATTTCTACATCTAAATGTGGAATAACTCCAATTGTTGGAACATTTATAATATTTTCTAACATTCTTAAACCTGGTTCTAAAAGAGAAACATCTCCTCTAAACTTATTTATCAGTGTCCCTTTCACCATTAATTTTTCATCTTCATTAAGAAGTAACATTGTTCCAGCTAGAGCTGCAAAAACTCCACCTCTCTCTATGTCACCAGCTATTAATACTGGAGCTTTCGCTATTTTAGCCATTCCCATATTAACTATATCATTTTCTTTTAAGTTTATTTCACAAGGACTTCCTGCCCCTTCTATAACTATTATATCAAACTCTTCTGCTAAACTCTCATAAGCTTTTTTTATCTCTGGAATTAATTCATGCTTTGTTGCAAAATAATCCTTTGCTAACATAGTTCCCTTTACTTCTCCATGTAAAATTACTTGAGAACCCTTATCACTTGTTGGCTTCAATAAAATAGGATTCATTCTTACATCTGGTCGAATTCCACAAGCTTCTGCTTGAACTGCTTGAGCTCTACCCATTTCCAATCCATCATCTGTTATAAATGAATTTAGTGCCATATTCTGTGATTTAAAAGGAGCTACCTTATATCCATCTTCTTTAAATATTCTACATAATCCTGCTGTTAATAAACTTTTTCCTGCATTAGATGTTGTACCTTGTATCATAATTGCTTTAGCCATTTGATCCTCCTCCCAACTTCATCTTATTCTTTGAGTTATTTCTCTCAACACTTTTATCAACGTCACATTATCTTCTTGGCTTTTAACAGCTATACGATAATATCCTTTTTCTAGACCTATATAGTTAGAACAATCTCTAATTAATATTGAATATTCTTTTGTCTTTTCATCTAAATTTTCAATGTTGCTATAAAAAAATATATAATTAGCCTTTGAGTCAAAAAGTTTAAATCCCATATCTTTCAAATTAGAAACTAAGTATTTTCGACTTTCATCATTTTGTTTTTTACTCTCTTCTAAATACTCTTTTTCTCTTAATGCAGCAACTCCTGCTTTCATTCCAACAGTTGAAACACTCCAAGGTTGCAGAGTATTTTCGATAATTTTATTAAATTCTAAATTACTTGATAAGCAATATCCCACTCTTAAACCTGCCATTGCATAATTTTTAGTAAATGCCTTAAGTATTACAACCTGTAAATTTTCTTTTAAATAGGGAATCAAGGTATATTTTTCTCCCTCTACTAGAAAATCATTAAAGCATTCATCTACAACTAATAATATGTTTTTCTTTTTAGCCTCTTCTGCTATTTTAATCATTAAATTTTTTTCAATAACATGTCCTGTTGGATTGTTTGGATTACATATAAAAATCATATGGATATCTTCTTCTAATTTCTCTAAAATTGTTGAAGTCAACATGTAATTATCTTTTTCCAATAAAACATGATATTTTATTTCACAATCTACTACATTTAAAGCGATTTCATATTCTGAAAATGTTGGAACGACTATTAATGCCTTTTTAGGTTTTTTAGCCAAGACTACTCTAAAAATTATATCTGCTGCACCATTTCCACAAACAACGTAACTTTTTGGTATATTATGGTACTCTTCTAAAGCAATTTTTAATTCTCTACAATTTGGATCTGGGTATTTTGAATACTCGTCTATATTGTCAATAATAGCATTTTTAACTGACAAAGGTAACCCTTTTGGATTTACATTTGAAGAAAAATCTATCATTTCTTTATTATCATATTTATAAATATCTCCACCATGTCCATATTCTTTCATTTTAATATCACCATACCTATTCTCGCTCCTAATAAAATTATAAGCGTTATTTTTCCTGCCATATACATTATTTTATTTATAATGATGATATCGTCAGGTAATATCTCCCTTTTTTTATCCCCTATTGTCTTTTTCTTAACAACTTGTCCAAAATATGTACTGTCTCCCCCTAATTGGACACCTAAAATTCCAGCACATACTGATTCTGTTTTTCCACTATTTGGGCTAGAGTGGTTATTTTTATCTCGACAATATATTTTGTAACCATTTTTATAATCAAATTTTAGAAAAAAAGCTGAAATTAACATACTATATGCTGAAAATATTGCTGGAATATAATTTAAAATATCATCTACTCTTGCTGAAACTTTTCCAAAATTAAAATATTTCTCATTTTTATAACCAACCATTGAATCCAAAGTATTCACTGCCTTGTATAAGAAGCCTAAAGGTGCTCCTCCAATTATCATAAAGATCAAGGGAGCCACTACACCATCACAAGTATTTTCTGCCACTGTCTCCACTGTGGCTTTTGTAATTTGAACCTCTGTTAATTCAGTTGTATCTCTCCCAACAATCCAAGAAAGATATTTTCGTGCTTCCTTTATATCCTTTTTTATAAGGGGGTAATATACCTTCATACTCTCGTCACAAAGGGAACGACTTGCTAAAATTTGATAACAGAAAAAAGTTTGGACAACCATTTTTAAATAATAATTTATCTCCCCTAATTGATATAAAATAAAAAAAGGAATAATAAAAGATAGTGACACTACACTTATACAAAGAACAAATCCTCCCATTAACTCTCCTACTCTTGTCCTTGGGAATATTTTTCTTATTATTTTTTCAAACTTAGATATTGTAATCCCTATCAATGTTATAGGATGTGGCCACCTTCTTGGATCTCCAAATATTAAATCTAATATATATCCTAACCCAACACTTATTGCATAATCCAATATTCTCATCTCCATCATATTCTTTTCATTCTTTATTATTTTTCAACTCATTTTTTTATTTAATTTTCAATTTTTTATCTCTTTAATATCCAGTATTTTTCTTTCTTTACTATAGTATTTAAAGTCATACCCTTCTAAATTTTCAACTTGCCATCTATAAAAGCTTTCACTTTTATCAACAAATTTATGTAAAATACTCATAATAGTGCCACCATGACATATTATTGCTATTTTTTTTATGTTATTTTCCAGGCACTCTCTTATTATATCTTTAAAGCAAAGTTGACATCTTTTTTCAAATTCTACTCTTGATTCTCCATTGGGGATCTTTTCTTCTCCATTGTTTTCTAACCATTTTATATAATTAGAGTCATTTTTTAATTCCTCATAGTTTTTTCCTTCAAAATCTCCAAAATCACATTCCTTTAAATCTTCTTTTATTCTTAACTTGGTTTCTAAGGGATATATTATTTTAGCTGTTTCTAAACATCTTTTTAATGGACTTGAAAAAACTTTCTCTACAAGTGGATATTTTTTTATATCAATTTTTTCTATAAATTCTGGCTTCAAACTTTCATCAGTTGAACCTATATATGCTTTCCTTGTATTCCCTTCAGTTTTCCCATGTCTAATTATTACAACTTCAATCATTATCAGATCCTTAATTAATTTATTTTATTATTGTTACTATACCACAATAAACTCTCTCAACTGTATATGATTCTTTAGCTATTTCGCAACAAACTCTTCCCACAGCTTCAACATATCTTCTTTCTTGCAATTCCATAGGGACAATACCACAATTAACTTCATCACATACTATTATATATTCAGTTTTAGTTCCTAAAATTTTTTTTATTTCTTCCATTGGATTTTTTTTATCTAATAAATTTTTTTTTATCCAATTGTTTAATTTATATATGATTTTAGTATCAAAAGTATCGCTTATCTCCTCACTTTTATACCCGTGTGATAACAAATATTCATATTTCCCTGAATTTTTTCCACCTATTATTAATTTTTTTATTAGTTTACTCATAGGATAACACCCATGTTTCTTTCTACAACTCCACAGATTACAACTATAAGCATAATCATTATTTCATAAATTTGAAGAAAATATCCTGCTAAATCTCCTGTTATTCCACCAAATTCTTTATAACATATTCTTTTATACCAATAAAACCATAATAAACTCATAACCAATACAACTATACCTATTCCCAAGTTATAATACAAAATTGATAAAAAAAGAAAACTTATTATAATAAAAAGTAGCTTTTTTACACTGCTTTTATCTGCATTATCTTGAAATATATAGGCTAAACCTGAGTTTTTTGCAGTTTTAAAAGTTGTTATTGAATATGCTGACAATGCCCTTGAAATCATATACCCTATAATAATTACTGGTATACTATTAGGAGTTCTATAAAATTGTCCTGCTATACCAAATGCTAACAATAAATAGATTACACAGAGTAATACTCCAAAAGCACCTACATTAGGGTCTTTTAATATTTCTAACTTTCTCTCCATGGGCTGTCTTGAACTTAAACCATCTATTGTATCTATAAATCCATCCATATGAATCCCACCACTTATTAAAATAGGAATCACAACCATAACAGCGGCAAAAAGAAACTCACTAATATTATATTGGATTGCTATTAATATCCATAAATAGACTCCAGCCCCTATAATAGCTCCCACCATTGGGAAAAATATCAGTGCATATTTCATACTATTTTTATCCCATTCTACTTCAACCATTGGAATAATAGAATACATTGAAAATGCCATTATACAGCTCTTTATCAAACATTCTAACATTTTTTTTATTGAACTTAACACAGCTCTTCTCCTTTGTGGTAAATAGGAATTCCTGCTACCACCTCTATTACAAGTTCAGCTTCTACAGCAATTTTTCTATTTATTTCACCTATTTTTTTCTGATATTCAATAACCTCTTTTGAATATGTATTTCCATCAAAATTAATATCATTTGAAATAATTATAGTATTTTTTGACTTTAACAATATTTTTTTTATTCCATTTAAAATATCATCAACCACATTTTCTGAAACTGTATTCTCTGAAAACATTTCATTAGCCAAAATATTAGAAATACATTCTACAAGTATCACATCACATTCTCTACTTTTTTCTATATTTATATTGGTAAAATCTTTATAAATTTCATATGTTTCAAATTCTTTTTTCTTTCGCATTTCTCTATGTTTTTTTATTCTATCGAGACTTTCTTGTCCAAAAGGTTTCATAGTTGCAATATATAATTTTTCTTTTCCCAACTTTAAAGCTAAATTTTCTCCAAATTCAGATTTTCCGCTTCCAGAACCTCCTAAAATTAATATTAACATTGTCTTTCTCCATTACTTTTATTGTTTTATCACTATTTAACTAAGTTTAGCATACTCTTCTATTCCAGACTCTAAAAATCCAATAGATTTTTTATATACCTCCAGATTCATATCTATACCACCAAGAGCTACCATAGCTCCTGTTCCCTCTCCTAAACACATTCCTGCCACAACCGTTGGCTTCAGTCCCAACTCATCTAGTACATATTTCCCTGCAGGTTCATTTGATTTATGAGAAGCAATCATATATTCTTTTGTCATTGGTGAAATTCTATATGCAATAAGAGCGGCTACCCCAGATATAAAACCATCTAATAATATAGGGAGTCCTGCTTTTGCCCCACCCAAAAATATTCCTACAAGTCCTGCTATATCCAGTCCTCCAACTTTACTCAAAACATCTATTACATCTTTTGAATCAGGTTTATTTATCTCTATTGCTTTTTTTATTGCATTTATTTTTCTATTTAATCCGGCTCCATTTAATCCGGCTCCTATCCCTGTTACTTCCTCTACTTTTTTATTTAGTAACACTGATGCTAAGGCAGAACTTGAGGTTGTATTTCCTATTCCCATTTCTCCCGTTGCAATAATTTCATATCCTTGTTTTTTTAAATCTAATGCTAAGTTTATTCCAACTTCTATTGCTAGTATCGTTTCTTTTCTAGTCATACTAGGCTCTTTACTCATATTTTTTGTTCCATTCATTATTTTTTTATTTAACAATCCTGTAATATTTAATTCTTCTTTAATCCCTATATCTACAGGTATCACATCAACATTAATATATTTTGCCATTGTACAAACTGTGGTCGTTCCATTAGTTAAATTTTTAGCCACTATACTGGTTACACTGCTGTCAACTTGACTAACACCCTCCTCAACAACACCGTTATCTCCACACATAACAACCAAACATCTTTTTTTTAAGGATACATTTCTATTCTTTTGCATCCCAGCTATTCTAGTAATTATTTTTTCAAACTCACCCAAACTATTCAAAGGTTTTACTATTGCATCCCACTGTTCTTTTGATTCTAACATAGATTTTTCACATAAAGGCAGTATTCCCACAATCGCTTCTTCTAATTTCATTTTTTTATCTCCTTGCATTTATAGATAAAATTCTTTGCAAACTGTATATTTCCCCAAAAATGAATATGTGGATATCCACCTATAATATTATCTTTCATATGTATACATTCCCATTTTTTACCACTTGCTTTTTGAGCTAAAAAGATATTTCCATTATCTGTACTATCACTATAATGAAATTCATGTGCTTTTATAGTTTCATCTTTTTTACAAAATATATTATCTTTTTGAGCTATTAGTTCAATATATCCAAATCTAACTAACTTTTCTCCCATTGATACTTTTGAATTTATAAGTCCTACCATGGGAAGCTCTTTTTTCAATTGTTCTTCATTATTTTTTACTTCTAGTGAGTTACAAAGGTACATATATCCTCCACATTCACCATATATAATTGTTCCTTTCTTACTAGATTCTCTTATACTTTCTATCATTGTTACATTTTTTTTCAACAATTCCCCATACTCTTCAGGATAGCCACCACCAAATATTATTCCACTTAAATTTTCTGGTATTTTTTCATCTTTTAAAGGTGAAAAATATACAAGTTCAGCCCCTAACTCTTTCAAGAGTTCAATATTATCTTCATAGTAGAAAGAAAAAGCATTGTCTGATGCAATTCCTATTCTTACACTATTTTTTTCTATAATCTCTTCAATTTTTATCTCTTGAAAATCTACTGGAACAGTTTTATGTCCCAACTCTATAATTTTTTTCAAATCAATATTTTTTTCACAAGCTTCTGCTAATATATCCATTTTAACCTGAATATCTTCAATTTCATTTGCTGTTATTAATCCTAAATGTCTACTTTTAAACTCTACATCTTTAAGGGGAGGTAAAAATCCAAAAACTTCAATTTTAAGTTCTTCTTCTATAGCTTTTTTAAATATAGAATACATTCCCTCACTTATATTATTTAAAATTACACCTTTAATATTATTTTTTTTAAAATTTAAATATCCTGATATCTCTGCTAATATAGAAATACTTTTCCCTCGTCCATTAACGATTAATATTTCTGGAGTCTCTGTTACCAATGCTAAATGATTCGAAGAATATTCATCACTCATTCCAAGACCATCATACATTCCCATAACTCCTTCAATTATTGAGAAATCTGACTTTTCACTATTTTTATTTAAAAGATACTTTACTGAATTTTCTCCACACATAAATAAATCCAAATTTCTAGAGTGGGTTCCGATTACCTTACTATGAAACATTGGATCTATATAATCTGGACCACACTTAAAACTTGATAAGGTTAAGCCTTTATTTTTAAGTGCTTTTAATATCCCACATGTTATTGTTGTTTTTCCAGAATTACTTCCTGTCCCTACAATCATTACTCTTGGTATATTTTTAATTGTTTTCATTAGTTTCTCCAGAGTTTAATTCTCCTGTAATAATATAGATAGGATTTTCACTTTTCATCATACTATACCCTGCTATTTTTTCAACATTAGATACATTTATACAAGATATACTTGTCATAAATCCTAACTTTTCCAAACATATCATAGCTTCATTTAACGTTTCAAGTGCAATTGATGTTATCACTATTTTAATCTTTTTATTATTTTCTACTAACTTCTCTATTATTTTATTTAGATTTCCTTTACTACCCCCAATAAAAGCTTTATCTATTTTAGGTAATTTTTCAAATCCATCTGGAGCCAACCCCTTTATTATCTCTATATTATAAGCTTTTAGTTTTTCACGATTTTCTTTTATTAATTCTAAAGCAACATCATTTTGTTCTATTCCATAAACCATTCCCTCATATGCTCTTCTAGCTAATTCAATGGTAACAGCTCCGGTACCTGCTCCAACATCAAGAATTTTATCTGTTGGTTTTACTTCCATCATGGAAATTGCCAGAGTCCTAATTGAAGATTTTGTCATAGGAACTTTACCTCTAATAAAATCTGCATCAAATATTTTTTTATGACAATCTATATAATCCCTGTTTTCTATTAACATTACAGATAAATTTCCAAATTCCATTTCAAGCATATTTTCTATTGTGTCCGTTACTATTCTTTCATTTTCATCAGAAAGATTTTCTCCAACAGTAATAGTAATATTTTTTAATCCAACTCTATAAAGGTCTTTTATAACATCCCCAGCTTTATATTCTCCACCTGTTAAAACAAAAACTCTAGGATTATATGATACAAATGGAATCACTTTATTTTCTCGCCCATGAATGCTTATCACTTTAATATCAGAATAAGTTGTTTTTAAAGCAGAAGTCAGATATTGTAGGCTACTTATACCATTAATAAATTCCAACTCAAACTCTTCTAAATCTCTCTTTAGAAGTTTTGATATACTAAAAAAACCTATATCACCAGTTGCTAGGATTACAACATTACTATTTTTATATTTATCTTTATTCTCAATAATAAATTTTGAAATCTCTCCTATTTCCTGACAAATCATATTTTTGTTTAAATGACCTAATTTTTCAAATATTCTCTTTGTTGTAAGAATTAAATCAGCTTTATCTATTTTTTCTTTACTTATATCTGTTAAATATTTTTCAGAACCTAATCCTGCACCAATAATAGCTATTTTCATTTTTTACCTCCTACAAAAAAGCATTTTCTATCTAAAAATTAACTAATTAATATAGTTTCTATAATTTCATCACATGAATACCCTATTCCATCTTCAGGTCGATCTATAACCACTACTTTCACTCCACACTGGGCACTAGCTTCAATTTTTTCTTTAAAACCACCTGCTAATCCTGTATTTTTACTTACTAGGTATTCACATTTATATTGGTTTAAAAATCCAATATTTAATTCTTTAGAAAATGGTCCCTGCATTCCAATTATATTACTACTTTTTATTCCTAATTCTTTACACTGCTCCATTATTTTACTGTCTGGTAAGACTCTTACAACTAACCTATCTTTATAATCAGGAATTTTACAATATAGAGGTAATTCTTTACTTCCAGTTGTATTTAATATTTTTCCTTTTGTACCTGATAACCATACCACTGCTTCCTCGGTATTTTTTACTCTTTTTATTATTTTATTATTGTTTTTATCTGTTAAATTATTTAATTCATCTAAGTTCTCATCTCTTAATACTCTATAATATTGAGTCTTTGTTTCTTCTGAGGCTAATTTTATATTTTTAGTCACTTCTTCAGCATAGGGGTGTGTTCCATCTATGACAAGAGTAATTTTTTCCTCTATTATTAATTTTATTATTTCTTTTTCAGATAATCTACCACTTTTTATTTTCACTGAATTCAATACTGGCATCACTTCACGTCCATACTCAGTTGCAACACAGACCGATCCTGAGATATTATTTTTATCCATAAATTCAGCTATTTTTCTACCTTCAAAAGTACCTGAAAAAAGTAAAACTTTCTTATCTTTCATTTATATTCCTTTATATCCTCTAGGTGTTACTAGTTTTCCATTTATAACTTTAGTTTCACTATTTCCAACAAAAACAGTTGTAAACATATCAATTTCTTGATCTTTTAATTCCTTCAATTTACATATTTTACTAATTTCTCCATCTCTACCTATATTCCGTACGTATCCACAAGGAGTATCTTCAGATTTATGCTTCATCATTATATTACATGCTTTTTCTAAGTAATCATGTCTTTTTTTACTTTTTGGATTATACAAACACACTACAAAATCTGCTTCTGCTGATAAAAGTAGTCTTTTTTCTATTTTTTCCCAAGGAGTTAATAAATCACTCAAAGAAATAACAGAAAAATCATGTATTAATGGAGCACCCAATACTGCTGCTCCACTACAAGCTGCTGTTATTCCAGAAACAACTACTATTTCTAATTTTGGATAATCTTTTGCCATTTCATAAATTATTCCAGCCATTCCATAAACTCCTGCATCTCCACTACAGACCATAGAAACTGTTTTTCCAGATAATGCACAATCAATAGCTTGCTTACATCTATCTGCTTCTTTAGTCATTCCTGTTGAGATAACCTCTTTATCATCAGTTATTAAGTGTCTTATTAACTCCACATAAACATCATAACCAACAATAACATTACTCTCTTGTATTGCCTCTTTCCCTTGTGGTGTCATGTATCTATCATTTCCTGGTCCCAATCCAACTACATATAATTTCATATTTCCTCCATTTTTTTATTCATCATTATTTTTTTTATAATCACACCATTTTCTATATTCTAAAATATACTTATCTATTATTCTATCTATCTCCGTAAGCTGTTCTCTATGACTTTCTTTTATTTCCTCCGCTGAAATACTATCAATGTCATAAAGTTCTACCCCGTCCAACTCTTTTATACTTGTTTCAATGTCTCTTGGCAATGCTAAGTCTATCCATAATTTTGGATAATTTTTTAAATTCAATATTTCATCTTTTTCACAAGTATAATGAGGACTCAAAGTTGCACTTATAACAGCATCAACCTTTTCTATTGCCTCATACCTTTTTGCATAATCAACAGCAATTATTCCATAACTTGCAGTTAAAGAGCCTGAAGTATACTGTCTTAATGTATTTAGAGTTTCATAGCCATTTTTTTGAAGCACTTCTGCCATAAGTTTTCCAATTTCTCCATTTCCTATAACTAATACTTTTTGGATAGAGTCCTTTTCCTCTAAAATATTTAATGCCTTATATACAACCGAAGCTTCTCTTGTGCTTAATCTTAAAGTTGATTTTATTTTTTTTCCTGCTGTTACTGCATTTCTAAATAAAACTTCTAGATAACTACCTGTAGTCCCAAATTCACGTGCCATTACTATAGCATTTTTTACTTGGGTAATTATTTGATCTTCACCCCAAATTTGTGATTTAACCCCACAAGCCAAATGTGATAGATGTCGTAAAACTTCTTCATTTTCTTTTGTATAGTAAGGAATTTGTTTTCCCTCTACTTTTATTTTTAATAACCCACATAATATCTCAAAAGGATTACATTTGTACGTAGCTTTACAAGATAAATATATTTCGGTTCTATTACAAGTGGATATAATTACAGTCCCCATTATATTTTCATTCTCTATAATTTCACTATATGCCAATTCTATCATTGATTTAGTAAAAGAAAATTTTTCTCTCTCTTCAATATTGGCTAGAGTATAATCTAATCCTGCCATTAAAATCTTCAAAATTTACACCCCCAGTAATTTCTGGCAATAGCAAGTGTCATTCCATTTTTAGAATTTTTTTTAGCTATTAACTCTCCACTACTTTTTAATATACAACTTCTTTCACAAACATTATCAACACCTGTTATGGATTTTACAAATTCTGAACCTGTAAAATCTCCCTCTACTTCATTAAGTTCATCTTTTGTATAAAAAACTATTTCAAGATTATATTTTTTAGCAAACTCAAGCAATCCTTCTTCATCTTTTTTCAAATCAATAGTTGCAATTCCTACTATAGATTTTAATGATATCTTCTTTTTATCCAATTCTTCTAAAATAAATTTTTCTAACTCTACTGCCTTTGTTCCCCGTTTACAACCAATTCCTAAAGTTATAACTTGTGGAATTATATTAATCGTATTTTTAAAAGGAAATAAATTTGGATTTAAAGATACACATATTCCATTTTCAATTCTACTTTCTGAACTATCTATTTTTATTATTTCATTTGGTAGCTTTCCTATAATTTCAAAATCACTATAAAAACCTATTAATTCATCTCTTAAAACAGCACTTGAAATATATTTTATTTTTGATATATCCTCTATTTTACAATTATTCTTTTTACTCCAAAGATCTACTGCAAATTTTTCATTAAGGTCTGTAGCAGTTGTGATTATTGGAGTAGCATTAATTTTTTCAGATATTTCTATTGAAAGTTCATTGCTTCCACCTATATGTCCTGATAAAATTGGAATTACATATTTCCCTAATTCATCCATTACCAAAACTCCCGGATCAACATCTTTTCCTTTCAAAAGAGTACTTATTAATCTTGTTGCTATTCCTGCAGCACCTATGAAAATTATTGCATCACACTGATAAAATACTTTTTCCAACCATTTTTTTATTTGATTCTTCTCTAAGTCAAAAACTATAAACTCATAATTAAACTTTGTAATAATCCTATTTTGTAGCAATGCCCCTTTTGGGGTAAAGGAGAGTATTGCTACTTTCATCTCTGAATACCTTCTCTAAATTCGTGGGTAAACTCTGGGTCATATAATTTTGAACGATCATATTTATCCCCTAAGAAGCCACCTACAAAAATTAATGCCATTTTATTTATTCCATTTTCTCTTGCTGCTTCTCCTAAATTTTTAACTGTTGTTCTAATTATTTTTTCATCATCCCAAGTTGCTTTGTAGACTATAGCAGCTTTTGAATCTGCTGAATACCCACCCTCTATAAGTCTTTTTGAAAGCTCCTCTATCATAGTAGAAGTCAAAAATATTGCCATTGTTGCACCATGACTTGCTAATTTTGAAATCGATTCTTTCTCTGGAACTGGTGTTCTTCCTTCCATTCTAGTTAAAATAACTGTTTGAGTTACTCCTGGAAGAGTAAACTCTGCTTTAAGAGATGAAGCAGCTCCTATAAAAGAACTTACTCCTGGTGTAACTTTATAAGACATTTCATGTGTGTCTAATATATCCATTTGTTCTCTTATTGCACCATATATAGATGGATCTCCTGTATGAAGTCTAACTATTTTTTTACCTTCTTTTTCTCCTTTAACCATGACTTCTATCACTTCTTCAAGAGTCATACTAGCACTATTATATATTTCGCAATTCTCTTTTCTATACTCTAAAAGTCCTGGATTAACCAGTGAACCTGCATAAATTATTATATCTGCCTCACTCAATTGTTTTTGTCCTCTTACTGTTATTAAATCTACTGCTCCTGGTCCTGCTCCAACAAAGTTAATCATTTTACACTTCCTTTCTAATTTTTATTTTTTATAATCTTATATATTTATTTTTTTTCCCCATCTTTCACTAATAAAATTGAAAAATAACTAGCATTTTCCTCTATCAATTCTATTTTTTTATATACTTTTTCATTTTCCATAGAAGCACATTCAACCATCATTGCTTCTTTGTTTCCTGAACTCAATATTTTATCTTTTACACTATAAATACTTTTTCCTGACTTCATTAATATTTTATTTCCTTTTAGTGCAAGTGATTCATCAATATCATCATAAGATGCAGGGATAATATGTAAAACTTCTCCACCTTCACAAAGAGAAGTATTTAAACTTGCTGCAACAGCACAAAACGAAGGAATTCCCGGTATAAGAACTGTTTTGTATCCTCTTTCAGTCAGTCTTTTATGAACATACATTGTACTGCTATAAATTGATGGATCTCCAAGTGTTAAAAAAGATACTGTTTTTCCACTTTTTAAAAGTTCTTCAATTGTTTCTGTTGCATTTTCATGACTTTGATATAGTAATTCTTTATCTCTTGTCATGGGCATATCACACTCAATTATTTTTTTATCTCCCAAATACTCTTTTGCTATTTTAAAAGCAATATTTTCTGTTGCCCCACTCTTTGGTAGCACTATTATATCACTTTTTTTTATAGTTTCAACAGATTTAATAGTCATAAGTGATGGATCTCCAGGTCCTACTCCAACACTATAAAAAGTTCCATATTTAGAATTCAAATTCTCTATTCCCTCTTTTTTCATCATTTTTTTTGGTAAATTTCATTCTCTTAAAACTTACCTCCCCTCCCTTTTAATTTTATTTAAATAACTCCACAAATTGTAGAGCATTTTTACTTTTTTCTTCGGTCTTATCATTCAGTAAAAATAGGATTACTTCTATCTCTACTTCTCCTTTTACCCTGTAATTTAAATGATATTTTATCTTTTCAACAATATTTTTAAATATTTGTTCTTTTAATCCCGTTTTTTCTATTATTTCCACTGCTGCCTCTGTTGTTACACACTCCATTATTTCTTTCATAGACTCTACAGAACCTCCGCAAAGACCTGTGTGAAGTGCTAATAATTCCATTCTACAATCTGCTACAAGAGAATGCGTATTCATTATTCCACCTGCAAGTTTAACTAATTTACCAAGATGCCCAACAATTAATATTTTTTTATATTTTTTATAGACAATATAGTCCAGTGTTTCACCCATATAATTTGAACATTTTATCCCTTTTTCAATATCAATCCCTAGTCTATTAAGACAATAGTCTCTTCCATAATTTCCAGGTGTTATTAATATATTTTCATTGTTTTCATTTTCTTTATACTTATCTATCAAAATTTTCACTGTATCCACCAAAGCTTTTTCACTCATTGGCTCCACTATTCCTGTAGTTCCTAAAATTGAAATTCCACCAATTATACCCAATCTTGGATTAAATGTTTTTTCTGATATTTTTTCTCCTTCAGGTACTGATAGTTTTACCTCTATCCCTTCAGTATAGTTATTCTCTCTACATATTCTTTCAAGATTTGTTATTATCATTTTTTTAGGAACTGGATTAATCGCTGGTTCACCTATCTCACTCTTCAATCCTTTTGTGGTTACTATTCCTATTCCAATACCTGTTGTTAACTTTATTCCGGTTTCATAAAACTTACTTTCCCCGATTATTTTTATTCCATCTGTTACATCAGGGTCATCTCCTGCATCTTTTATGGTTGAACAAGTTACAGTATTCTTTTCTATTTTTATATCATCAATAAAAAATACAACTTCTTCTCCATTTGGTAGATTAATTGTAACATTTTTAATCTCTTCTTGGGTGAGAAGCATTTGAGTTGCTGCAGAAAGCACAGCTGTTGCACAACTTCCAGTTGTATAACCAAACCTTAGAACCTTTCCATTTTTTACAACTGTTTCTTTATTTTTACTTTCTAATTTATTTTTATCTTTATTTATTTCCACTTCATAACCTCTTTAAGTGTTTGTCTTGCAGTTCTAACTGTTCCTGCTCCCTTATCAACTGGAATTCCATCTTTACAATTTAACATTTCCATTAAATGAGCTATTCTTGAAATTCTTAATCCATTTCTTCTTAATTTTTCAGGTTTTAAAAATAGTTCTCTTGGAGTTCCTTCCTCAACCTTTTCCCCTTTATTGAAAATATAAGCATAATCACAATACAATGGTACAATATCTATATCGTGAGTTGAAATCACTATACTTGTTCCTCTCTCTTCTTTTATTTTTAATAATAATTTCAATATTTCGGTTACACCTTGTGGGTCTAGTCCAGCAGTTGGTTCATCTAATATTATTACTTCTGGATTCATTATTAAAACTCCAGCTATAGCAACCCTTTTTTTCTGTCCAAAACTTAAAGAGTGAGTTGGTCTATCTAACAACTCTAATACCCCTGTTTCATTTGCTATTCTCTTCACCATTTCAGAAACTTCATCATTTGAATAGTTCATATTTAAAGCACCAAATGCTATATCATTTCTTACATTTTCAGAAAAAAGCTGATCGTTAGGGTCTTGAAATATTATCCCCACTTTTTTTCTAAGTTCTTTCATTCCATTTTTATCATATTTTACAATTTTACCATCATAATACACTTCTCCAGTTTTTGGAGTTAAAACTCCATTTAAATTTAGAAAAAGAGTAGATTTTCCAGCTCCATTACCACCTAATATCGCAGTAACTAAACCTTTTTTTATTTTCATATTTATATTTTTCAAAGCACTTGTATTATCTTCATAGGAGTAGCACAAGTCTTTTGTTTCTAATATATTCATAATCTACTCCTTTTCATGTTCTTCACTTTATTTTTCCCTCTAATATTTTTACTATTAAGAGTCCACAACTTAGAAAAAAACTAGCAACATATAGTTTTTTAGTTTCATACTTTTTATCTAAGCTTTTCAATTCTCCATCATATCCCCTAGACTCTAAAGCTGAATAAATTCTATTTCCTTTAAGAAAAGTTTTTAAAAATAATGTTCCACATAATTCACCTAAAGATTTAATATTTCTATAAAAGCTTGTATCTCCTAACCTAGCTCTTCTAGCAATATTCATTCTATTGGCCTCTTCTATAATAACAAAAATATATCTATACATTAGTTCCATCAAAGATATTATTAGTTTTGGTATTTTTAAATCTCGTAATCCCTTTAATAAATCACACATTGTTGTATTTAGTATTATAAAATACATACAACTTATGCTTCCTAGAGATTTTAAAATTATACCTCCACCCTGAATTAAGGATTTTTTTGTTATTCCATATTTACTCCCAAATATATCTATCCCAAAAAACATTTTAGATCCATTCAACTCTTCTCTTACTATCACAATCATTATTGTTCCTAAAAGCAAAAAAACTATTGGAATAGATAGTTTTTTTATATAATCACAGATAGAAATTTTAGAATTAGTTATAGTTATAATTCCCATTATAACTATAACTATACTGCTTACCCACATTGAATTAAGGATTAAGCATATACATAACACTGACATTCCAAATATTATCTTTTCTTTAGGTTCTGTATTAAATAATTTTGATGAATAAGAAAATTGATTCATCTTAAACATTTTTATTTTCTGTTTTTTTATGTCGCTCTATTATTTGTCCTAAAATAAAACCAACTATTCCTGCTCCTATTGCTGCTTGTAGAGCAAACAATAAAGATTCTACTTCTCCACTTGGTAACTCAATTACTGAATTAAACCACGGCTTATAATTTGGTGCAATTTCTCCTATTGCATCCATAGCAATTCCATCTGCTCCAGAAAACTCTGCTCCACTTAAAAAAATCAAAGGCAATACTCCTATTATTATCACCAAGATTATCAAAATTATATTAGTTTTTAGTATTTTCATTTTTTTTATGATATAAACATAATTGTTTTATACCATTTCCTCCTCTTTTATTTTATCATTTCAATTTAAATTACTGATAATTTTTTAAGTTCAATCCCACTATATTTTCTTAAAACATTAAATACTACCACTGTTAGCAATCCTTCTGATATTGCCAGTGGTATTTGTGTCAATGCAAAAATCGATAAAAATTTTAAAAGTGAAACGGTTATACTCCCATCTGTTGGATAAGCCATGGCTAACTGTCCAGATGTTACAATATATGTGGCCATATTCCCTATTGAAGCTGCTAAAAATACTCCTACTGATATATTCCAATCATTTTTTTTCCATATCATATATATTGTGTATGATACTATAGGACCAACAATTCCCATGGAAAATACATTTGCACCCAATGTTGTTATTCCACCATGTGCTAGTAAGACTGCTTGAAATAACAATATAATTACACTAACTATTGACATTATTAAAGGTCCAAATATTATTGCTCCCAATCCTACACCAGTTGGATGTGAACAACTTCCTGTAACTGATGGTATTTTTAAAGATGAAAGTACAAATGCAAAAGCTCCACACAATGCTAGTAAAACCAATGCTTTAGGCTCTATCTCTATTTTCTTTTTGATTTGTAGAAACCCTAAGATTAAAAATGGTGCTGCTACTACAAACCAGAACAATGCCCAACTTGGTGCTAAAAATCCTTCCATAATATGCATAGCAAAACTTTGCTTAGATATTCCTAAAATTAAAAATGCCATAATAAACAGTTTACTAATCATTAATTTCCTCCCAATATAGTCAAAAATATAAAAATCCCCTAAATTATAGTCTAAACTATAATAGGAGATCCATGACAATTGCTTTATTATACTTTTTTAAGCATCACAAATACAACAAACATCTGTCTCCACGCAGTTTTGTTTTTTCTTATAGGCAGGTCTCCTGACTTATATCTCTACATAAATTTTTTCCTTCCCAATAGTTCCTCTATCAGTGGTAATTAAAAATTTACTCCATATTTACAGTAGCGGGACTGTGTAGGAATTTCACCTATCTTCCCTTTTAATTTTATAAATTTCTTTATAAAAACCTATATTCTATATAAATAATAACTTATTTTATGTTAAAAGTCAATTGAATTCTATGATTAATTCGCTATCCTTAATCATAGAATTTACACTTTAATAAATCTATCTTAAAAATAAAAAAGAACAAAATAAAGTTTAGATTACCTTTCCTCATTTTTTATTTAATAACTAAAGGGCTGTATGATAAAAGAACGATAGGAAATAACCAATCGAAAATGGTCATATTCATTGTATCAAATTTAGGCGAGTTTAGGAAGAAAATCCTTATAAACAGGCACAAAACAGCTTAAACTCCACCTATTTATTATGCAACACAACAATTATGATTGTCGGAAGGAGGTATTATGAATACTAAGCTGACTATCCTCTATGAAAGATTGAGTAGAGAGGACGAGCGAGAAAATGAAAGCATATCAATCGAAAACCAAAAGGCGTTTTTAGAAGATTATGCGACCACTTAACGAAAAAGGTGAGTTTGGGGCGAAGTGCAAAAAAGAATATGTGCTTGACGATAAAGGCGAAAAAATCAAACTTGCAAGTGGTGCTTTTAAATCATTCAAAGTTGATAGCACAGATTGGAACAACAAAGAAAATACCGAGGTTTGGAGAAATGATTGGACAAATATATATAATCGTCTTTTAGATGAAAATGGTATCACTGAACGTATCGACCACCGAAGTTATGAAAGACAAGGAATTGAAAAAATCCCATCTATCCATCTAGGTGTTGCCTGTTCTCAAATGGAGCAAAAAGGAATACCTACCGAGCGTGGGAATATTAACCGACAAATAGCCGAAGATAACAAACTGCTCAACGCAACAAGGGCGAGAATTTCAAGGCTTATGAAGTGGATAAAAGACGAAAAAATAACACTGGTTCACTTCTTAAATCTGATGAAAAAGAAAGTGTTTTACAAAAGTTAGCAATGCAATATGCTCCTATCCCAACTACCCAAAGTGGCAAGATTAAAAATCTAAAAACACAAGCTAAGGTTGTCAATTTCCTGCTGGCTAATAACATTGATAGTATCGAGGTTCTATATGACAAATTGTCTAGTATGAACAAAGAATTTTACGATATACAAAGCAATATCAAAAATGCCAATAATCAATTAAGCCTTTTAAACAATCACATTGTAGTGTATGCCGATTACACAAAAAACAAGGGCATATTAAAAAAATATCGCTCACTTACAGGCAAGAAACAAGACCAATTCTATGATAATAATGTATTCGCTATTACTGATATACTAAAAGCCGAGAAAACTCTCAGAGGTTGGAAAGAAAATGGCTTGAAATTCACTCCTAAGTTATGGCAAGAGAACAAATCAACGATTGAAAATTACATCGCTAAAGAAAATCTAAAGCTATCAACTTTGCGTGGGGAAATTTCCAGTGCCGAGAATATCCGCAAGCGAGTTGAGTTGATGACAGCAGAGCAGAATGCTAAAACAAAAAATAAGCAAGCCGAAATATAAAATTCACATATTTTAGCTTGAATTATGGAATTGATTGTTGTATAGTAATAGGTAGGATTATTTTAGTAATTACGAAAAACAAAGAATATGGTGCAATGCCATAAAGATTATATAATATATGGAGGAGTATATGAAAACAATAGGATTAATAGGTGGTATGAGCTGGGAAAGTACAACTTCTTACTATAGAATAATCAACGAAACAATAAAAGAACAATTAGGTGGACTTCATTCTGCTAAAATTTTACTATACAGTGTAGATTTTGCAGAAATAGAAGAATGTCAAGCAAATGGAAACTGGGATAAAAGCGCCAAAATATTATCAGATATTGCAAAGTGTTTAGAAGTAGCAGGTGCAGACAATATTGTTATATGCACTAACACTATGCATAAAGTCGCACCACAAATTGAAAAGGAAATTAATATTCCCATTATTCATATTGCACAGGTTACTGCTAATGCAATCAATGAACTTGGTCTTAAAAAGATAGTATTGCTTGGAACAAAATACACTATGACACAAGATTTTTACAAGCAAAAATTGATTGATAGTGGAATAGAGGTATTTATACCAAAAGATGAAGATATTGAAATTGTAAATGATATTATTTATTATGAATTATGCTTGGGTAAAATCAATAGTAAATCAAAAGATAAATTAATAGAAATTATCGAATATTTAAAATCTGAAGGTGCGCAGGGCATTATTTTAGGTTGTACGGAAATCGGTTTATTGATTTCTCAAGATGATACAGATTTGCCTGTATTTGATACTACAGAAATTCATGCAAGACAGGTTGCCTTATTAGCAATAAGTCAATAAAATATGCAAAACAACCATTGCACGCAAGTCCCCATATTCCCTAGCAACCAAGTAAAATAAAACTAAATACGCACAACGTAAGCACTTATCGACTAAAATCGGTAAGTGCTTACGTTGTGTGTCCTTGAAAGGAGTTAAATATTGGAAAACAAAAAACTAGCAACTACCCCAACATTCACACAAAAAATCGGCAACACAAATTATGTGGGCAATATTCACTTTAGCGAAACAAGCAAAGAAACCTTGACAGCCAAGGTGGAAAGGCTGATTTTAAGCGACTTACAGAGTAAAAAAACAGTAAATATTTCCCCATTTTTAAAAAGTTCTTCTTGACAAAAACCCTGAGGGATTTATTCTAGGAACCCACTCCTTTTAATTAATATTTCTAATTAACTTTTTTTAATAATTTACCATTTTTATAATTTCCTTCCTCCTCTAACTTTCCATTGTCATAATAAAACTTAGATACTCCTTCTTGTTTTCCTTTTTTATAATTTCCTTCCCACTCTAACTTACCATTGTCATAATAGCTTTTATATACTCCTTCTTGTTCGCCATTCTTATAATTTTCTTCACTCTCTAATTTACCAGTTTCAGAATAATACTTAGACACTCCTTCTTGTTTTCCTTTTTTATAATTTTCTTCCATCCTTAACTTGCCAGTGGTATAATAATATCTAGTTACTCCTTCTTCTTTTCCATTTTTATAGTTTAAATATTCCCCTAACTGACCATTGTCATAATACCATTTAAATACTCCTTCTTTTTCCCCTTTTTTATAACTTTCTTCAACCTTTAATTGACCATTGTAATGATAAGAGTTAGCTACTCCTTCTAATTTACCATTTTTATAATTTTCTTCAGTCCTTAGCTTACCAGTTTCATAATAAGATTTAGTTATTCCTTCTCGTTTTCCATTTTTATAATTTAATTCCCACTTTAACTCACCAGTAGCATAATAATATTTAGCTACTCCTTCTACTTTTCCATTTTTATAATTTGCTTCCTGCTCTAATTTACCAGTGGCATAATAATATTTAGCTATTCCTTCTACTTTTCCATTTTTATAATTTAATTCCCACTTTAACTCACCAGTGGCATAATTTTCTTTAAATTTTCCTGTATAAGGAGTTGTACTATTTATTTCATACTTTAATCCATTTCGCT
>SAMEA5043675__coassemble_132_pt1 | contig 48306 bp, 44 predicted proteins | sample SAMEA5043675__metabat2_low_PE_002 | metagenome-assembled genome bin SAMEA5043675 (sample SAMEA5043675) | Gadus morhua
CAAACTTCCGATTTAAATGAAATAATTTTATTTTTAAATTTTAAAAAAATAAATGAACAAATGGAGGAGGGATCCAAATGTTAGAAAATCGAATTCTTAATAAAGCATTAAAGAGTAAAGTAATGAGTGCAGAATCAGCGTGTGAATTTATAAAACTTAATATGGTGGTAGCGACAAGTGGTTTTACACCATCAGGATATCCTAAAGCTGTTCCATTAGCTTTAGCAGAGAAAATAAAAAAAACAGGTGAAGAATATCATTTAACTCTAATAACTGGGGCATCAGTAGGTGATGAGTTAGATGGAGCATTGGCAAGAGCAGGTGCCATTGCTAGAAGGTTTCCATATCAAACGAATAATGAAATTAGAAAACAGATAAATAGTGGAAAAATTAAATATCAAGATATGCATTTGAGTCATGTTCCACAGTGGATGAGTTCAGGATATTTTGGTAAAATAAATATTGCTATAGTGGAAGCTTGTCTTATTACTGAAGAGGGTGGAATAGTTCCAACAACATCTATAGGGATAACTCCACAAGCCATAGCTGAAGCAGATATGGTAATTATAGAAATAAATACTACTCAACCATTGGAATTAGTAGGGTGTCATGATATTTATATGACTGATCTTCCACCAAATAGAAAGCCTATTCCATTATTAAATCCAGGAGATAGAATAGGAACCTATTATATTCCATGTGATCCTTCTAAAATAGTTGCAATAGTTGAATGTGCTATACCAGATAAAATGAGATCTTTGGGAGAAACAGATGAAGATTCAGAAAAAATATCAAAACATATTATAAAATTTTTTGATTGTGAAGTTGAGGCTGGACGGCTTCCAGAAAACTTACTTCCTCTTCAATCAGGAGTGGGTTCAGTTGCAAATGCAGTTTTAGGTGGATTAATAAAATCAAAATATAAAGATTTAACATGTTTTACAGAAGTTATTCAAGATTCTATGTTAGACCTTATTGATGCTGGAAAAGTTAAGATGGCCTCAGGTACTTCTTTTACTCCATCTGATATTGGTTTGAAGAGATTGTTAGAAAATATAGAACATTATTCTAAGTATTGTATATTAAGACCTCAAGAAATATCTAACAATCCAATATTAGCAAGACAATTAGGAGTGATTTCGATAAATACAGCTATAGAAATTGATATTTATGGTCATGTAAATTCCACTATGATTATGGGAAGTAAAATGATGAATGGTATAGGAGGTTCTGGTGATTTTACAAGAAATTCATATATTTCAATTTTTACAACTGTTTCAACTGCTAAAAATGGATTGATTTCTTCCATTGTTCCAATGGTATCTCACGTTGATCATACTGAACATGATGTACAAGTTGTAATAACAGAACAAGGAATAGCCGATTTAAGAGGACTTTCTCCTAAAGAGAGAGCAGAAGCTATAATCCAAAATTGTGCACATCCAGATTATAGAGAAAAACTTAGCGATTATTTTGAAAGAGCTTCATTAGAAGTGCAGGGACATGAACCACATATTTTAGGTGAGGCTTTGTCATGGCATGATAAATTTTTGAAAACTGGGAGTATGAAATAAAAAAATTATAAATTATTTATTATTAGGAGGGTTAAAAATGTTGAAAGAAGGGAAAATAGAGCAAATAAAAGAAATGGTTACTAAGTATGAAGGAAGTGTAAAGAAAACTTTAGAAAAAAGACCAGAACAAAAAGAAATTTTTAAGACTGTATCAGGTAACACTGTAAATAGATTGTATACACCATTAGATATTATTAATTTTGATTATGAAAAAGATTTAGGGACTCCAGGTCAATTTCCATACACTAGAGGTGTTCAAAATACAATGTATAGAGGTAAATTTTGGACAATGAGAATGTATGCTGGTTTTGCAACAGCAAAACTATCAAACGAAAGATATAAATATTTGATAGAACAAGGATCTATGGGACTTTCTGTAGCTTTTGATTTACCAACTCAAATTGGATATGATTCAAATCATGAACTGGCAGAAGGAGAAGTAGGGAAAGTTGGAGTTGCAATAGATTCTCTTTTGGATATGGAGATACTTTTTGATGGAATTCCTCTTGATAAAGTGAGTACTTCCATGACTATTAATGCCCCAGCAGCAGTTTTATTAGCAATGTATTTGGCAGTTGCAGAAAAACAAGGTGTTTCATTTGATAAATTGAGTGGAACTATCCAAAATGATATATTAAAAGAGTATATTGCAAGAGGAACTTATATTTTCCCCCCAAAAGCCTCTATGAGACTAATAACTGATATATTTGAATATTGTTCAAAAGAAGTACCTAAATGGAACACTATTTCTATCTCAGGATATCATATAAGAGAAGCTGGTTCTACAGCAGCACAAGAAGTTGGATTTACACTGGCTGACGGAATAGCCTATGTAGAAGCAGCTCTAAAAGTTGGTTTAGATGTTGATACTTTTGCTCCAAGATTATCATTCTTCTTTAATGCTCATAATGATTTATTGGAAGAAGTTTCAAAATATAGAGCAGCTAGACGGCTATGGGCAAAAATAATGAAGGAAAGATTTGGAGCCAAAAATGAAAAATCTTGTTCATTAAAATTTCATACTCAAACAGCAGGTTCAACACTAACTGCACAGCAGCCTGAAAATAATATTGTTAGAGTTGCTATACAGACACTTGCAGCAGTATTAGGTGGAACTCAATCACTTCATACAAATTCTAAAGATGAGGCATTAGCACTACCTACAGAGTCAGCAGTAATGGTAGCTTTAAGAACACAACAAATTGTAGCACATGAAAGTGGAATTATTAATACTATAGATCCTTTAGCAGGTTCTTATTATATAGAAGCAAAAACAAAAGAAATAGAAGATAAAGCAATGGAATATATTAAAAAGATAGATGAGCTAGGAGGAGCAACAGCTGCAATAGAAAAAGGATATATCCAAGAAGAAATTATGAATGCAGCTTATGAAACACAGAAAGATATCGAGAGAGGGGAAACTATAATAGTTGGAATGAATAAATTTATAGTGGAAGAAGAGCCTTTAAAAGGATTGTTAAGAGTAGATCCAATAGTTGGAGAACAACAAAAAGAAAAGATAAAAGAATTAAAAGAAAGAAGAGATAATGAGGCAGTAAAAACAGCACTGAAAATCTTGAAAAATGCATGCCTTACAGAGGCTAATTTAATGCCTCTTATATTAGAATGTGTTAGAAATTATGCAACTTTAGGGGAAATATGTGGAGTAATGAGAGAGGAATTTGGAGAGTATAGACAAGCAGTAAAATTATAAACATTATTTAGATAGAAAAATAAGAATTAGGATAATAATAGAAACTTGAGGAGGAAATAGAAATGGATAAAATTATAAGAGTATTAATGGCAAAACCAGGACTTGACGGACATGATAGAGGTGTTAAAGTAGTGGCGAGAGCTTTGAGAGATGCAGGAATGGAAGTTATTTATACGGGGTTAAGACAAACTCCAGAAGAGATAGTTAATACGGCTATTCAAGAAGATGTAGATGTAATTGCTTGCAGTATACTTTCAGGAGCTCATAATACATTATTACCTAAAATTAATAAATTATTGATTGAAAAAGGAGCAGAAGATATATTATTTGTAGCTGGAGGAGTTATTCCTGCTGATGATATTCTTTTTTTAAAAGAAAATGGTGTAGCAGCAGTATTTACACCAGGAACTCCTTCAAGTGTAACCATAGATTTTATAAAAGGGAATTTAAAAAGATAAATTAAACTTTATTTTTAGGAGAGAAATATTATGGATAAAATAATAGAAAATTTAAAGGTTGGAATTTTAAATAATGATATAAGAAGTACAGCAAAACTTATAACTATGGCTGAAAATGGTGATGAAAAAGCTCTAAATATTGTGAAAGATCTTTATAGTAAGACAGGTAATGCGTATATAATAGGAATAACAGGTCCACCAGGTGTGGGAAAAAGTACATTAACCTATAGACTGGTAAAAGAATTAAGAGATTTAGGAAAAAAAATAGGAGTGATTGCAATAGATCCAACGAGTCCCTTTACAGGGGGTGCCATTTTAGGAGATAGAATTAGGATGTCTGATTTGAATATGGATTCAGGAGTTTTTATTCGATCCATGGGTGCACGAGGACATTTAGGTGGTATTGGAGCTAGTACAGGAGTTGTAATTGATATTCTTGATATTTATGGTTGTGATTATATTTTAGTAGAAACTGTTGGAGTAGGGCAATCTGAAGTTGATATTGCGAAAACTTGTGATACTACTTTACTTGTACTAGGACCTGGCTTGGGAGATGATATTCAAGCTATAAAAGCAGGAATTATGGAAATAGGGGATGTTTTTGTTATAAATAAAGCTGACCGTGAAGGAAGTGAAAAGACTGCACGAGAGATAAAAATGAGTTTAGACTTTAACTATGATCCAGAAGGCTGGAATCCACCAGTAGATCTAGCTATCGCTTCTGAAGGAACAGGAATAAGCAAAATAATAGAAAGTATTATGGAACATAGAAAATTTATGACTGAAACTGAGAATGGATTAAAAAGGAAAATTTTTAATAGTAAAAATAAACTAATTTCATTAATAAAAGAAAAAATGGAAAAAACATTATATGAAAAAACTTATAATGGTAATATGCTTGAAATTTTATCAGAAAAAGTAGCAAAAAAAGAATTAGATCCATATACAGCAACAAAAAAAATTATAGAAGAATTATATAAAAAATAGGAGGCAAAAGAAAATGAAAGTATTGAAATTAGATCATATTGGAATTGCAGTTAAGGATTTAGAAAAAGTATCACAAGTTTATTGTGATTTAGGATTAAAATCAGAGGGGATAGAAGTAGTTGAAGAGCAAAAAGTAAAAGTAGCATTTTTTCCTCTAGGTGACACAGAAATTGAATTGTTAGAATCTACTGCAGAGGATGGACCAATTGCTAAATTTATTGAAAAAAATGGTGAAGGAGTGCAACATGTTGCATTTAGAGTTGAGAATATAGTTGAAGCGATTAAAGAAATGAAAGAAAAAGGCTATAGAATGATTGATGAAGCTCCAAGATATGGTGCTGGAGGAGCTAAGATTGCTTTTATGCATCCTAAAGGGACTTGTGGAGTCCTTGTAGAATTGACAGAAAGAAAATAAAAAAGGAGAGAAAAATGATAAGTGCTAATGAAAAATTAGAAGACTTAAATAGAAGAAGAAAGAAAATAGAGGAAGCTGGTGGGACAAAGAGAGTAGAAAAGCAACATGCAAGTGGAAAAATGACAGCAAGAGAAAGACTTGAATATTTTTTTGATGAAGGAACATTTTTAGAGGTTGATGCTTTTGTTCAATCTAGAGAAATGAGTATTAATGTTGGAATAGATGAAGTATATTCTGAGTCAGTTATTGTGGGATATGGAAAGGTAGGTGGAAGAACTGTATGTGCTTTTTCACAAGATTTTACAATTTCAGGAGGATCTCTGGGTGAGATGCATGCAAAAAAAATATGTAAAATAATGGATTTAGCAGTAAAAATAGGTGCTCCAGTTGTTGGATTGAATGATTCTGGGGGTGCGAGAATTCAAGAGGGAGTAGAATCACTTACAGCATATGGAAATATATTTTTTAAAAATGTGCGATCCTCAGGTGTAATTCCACAAATATCGGCAATAATGGGACCATGTGCAGGAGGTGCTGTTTATTCACCAGCATTAACAGATTTTGTATTTATGGTAGAAAAAACTTCTCAAATGTTTATAACAGGTCCACAAGTTATAAAAACTGTAACAGGGGAAATAATTGATCAAGAACAACTTGGTGGTGCTATGACTCATAACAGTGTAAGTGGCTGTGCACAGTTTATGTTTGATAGTGACAAAGAATGTTTAGACCAAATAAAAAAATTGATATCATTTTTACCATCTAATAACACAGAAAAAGCTTTAGAGATGGAATATACTGGTGATTTGAATGAAGTATTTCCAAGTTTAAATGAGATAATTCCAGACAATCCTAATAAATCTTATGACATGTTTGAGATAATAAAAGTATTAGTAGATAATGGTGATTATATGGAGTATTTACCTCATTTTGCTAAAAATATAATAACATGTTTTGCAAGAATAAATGGTAGAACAGTAGGAATCATAGCAAATCAGCCGACAGTAATGGCTGGTTGTCTAAATATTGATGCAGGTGATAAAAGCTCAAAATTTATAAGAACATGTGATTCTTTCAATATACCATTGTTAACAATAGTGGATGTTCCAGGATTCCTTCCAGGGGTAAACCAAGAACATGGTGGAATAATTAGACATGGTGCTAAAATGCTCTATGCTTATTCAGAAGCAACAGTACCTACTGTAACATTAATTACAAGAAAATGTTATGGGGGAGCTTGTCTTGCTATGGCAGCATCTAAGTCAGTAGGAATAGATATGATTTTTGCTTGGCCAACTGCAGAAATTGCAGTAATGGGAGCAGAGGGTGCTGTAAGTATTATGTATAGAAATGAAATAAAAAATGCAGAAAATCCCAAAGATAAAAATAAAGAATTATTAGATAATTATAAAAAAGAGTTTTCAAATCCTTATCAAGCAGCTAAAAATGGTCTAGTAGATGATGTTATAGACCCTTCTACTTCAAGACAAAGAATAATAGATGCATTTAATATGTTAGAAGGAAAAAGAGATAAATTACCAGCTAAAAAGCATGGAAATATTCCTTTATAAAAAATGGGGTGAAAATTAAATGACAATAACAGAATTAATATTAGTTTTTTCAAATCCTGTTCAGATAAAAACATTGAATATTTTTGAAAAACATATAGCAGTAGGAGTAACAATTGTTCTAGGAATGGGAATTACTTTAGTGGCACTTATTATTATTTTATATTTAATAAAATTAATGGCACTAATATTAAAAGATAAAAATGTAGCTAATATAGTGACAGAACAAGTTATAGTAAAAGAAGAAGTAACAAATGAGAATTTAATAGAAATTATTAATGAGGAAGAAGTGATAGCTGCAATAACAGCATCACTAATGATGGTTATGAATGAAAAGAATAAATTTATTGTAACTAATGTAAAAAAAAGGATAGATAATTCTTCCTCTTGGGGTAAGATAGGACTTACCGAACAATTACTAAATAGATTTTAAGTTAAAATTAAAAAAGATGATTTTAGGAGGAGAAAATGAGAAGATTTAAAATAGTTGTCAATAATAATGAGTATGAAGTGGAAGTTGAAGAAAGATTAGAAAAGAGCGAGACAGGAATAGAACCTAAAAAGATATCAGCTCCAGAAAAAAAAATTGTTGAAAAAGCAGTAGAGATTCCAAAAACTAAAGAAATAAAAGAAGTAACTACATCAGGAAATAAAACAATAACTGCTCCACTTCCAGGCTCTATTCTAGAATTAAAAGTAAAGGTTGGGGATAAAGTAGAGAAAGGAACAATTCTTTTAATTTTAGAGGCTATGAAAATGGAAAATGAAATAAGAGCCCCATTTGAAGCTACTATTAGCGATATAAGAGTAAAACAAGGGGAATCTGTTAATGTGGGAGAAGTACTTGTGATATTAGCTTAGACAGGGAGGAGTCATTATGTTACAAATTTTATTAGATTTTTTTAAGAGTACTGGATTTGCTGAGATGACAGTAGGCTCTCTAGTAATGATAGCTTTATCATGTGTTTTCTTATATTTGGCTATTGGAAAAGGTTTTGAACCGTTACTATTGATTCCTATTGCTTTTGGAATGCTATTAGTCAATTTACCGTTAGCAAATTTAATGACACCGGCTATAAAAAGTGGTGTGAAAGGATTAGAACAACCAGGGGGATTAATATATTACCTTTATCAAGGGGTAAAATTAGGAATATATCCATCTCTTATTTTTATGGGAGTAGGAGCTATGACAGACTTTGGTCCTCTGATAGCAAATCCTAAATCTTTATTATTAGGAGCAGCAGCACAATTTGGAATTTTCTTTACATTTTATGGTGCTATTACTTCAGGGTTATTTACAGCACAAGAAGCGGCTTCAATTGGAATAATAGGCGGAGCAGATGGACCAACGGCGATATTTCTAACGTCAAAATTAGCACCACATTTATTAGGACCTATTGCAATAGCGGCATATTCTTATATGGCTCTTGTCCCAATAATTCAGCCACCAATTATGAAACTTCTTACAACTTCTGAAGAAAGAAAAATAAAAATGGAGCAAGCAAGAGTAGTTACAAAAAAAGAAAAAATAATTTTTCCTATTATGGTAACAATTTTAGTTTCATTAATTGTTCCACCAGCAGCAGCATTGATAGGAATGTTAATGTTAGGAAATCTTTTTAGAGAATGTGGAGTAACAGGAAGGTTAGAGGAAACAGCTAAAAATACAATGATTAATATAGTAACAATACTTCTTGGAGTTTCAGTTGGAGCAACTGCTACAGCAGAAAATTTTCTTAAAGTAGAAACTATGGCTATTATAGCATTAGGAATAGTAGCTTTTGGTGTTGGAACAGCTTCAGGAGTATTATTAGCAAAAGTTATGAATAAATTTTTAAAAATCCCTATAAATCCATTAATTGGCTCGGCAGGGGTATCAGCAGTTCCAATGGCAGCACGGGTATCTCAAGTTGTGGGACAGCAAGAAGATCCTAGTAATTTTTTACTTATGCATGCAATGGGTCCTAATGTTGCTGGGGTAATAGGATCAGCAGTTGCTGCAGGAACATTATTAGCTTTATACGGATAGTAAAAATAAGATTGCAAATATGAGAATAAAGTGTTATGATAAAGAGCAGAAATAAATAAATAAAAAAGGAGAAAAAAATGAAAAAAATGTTATTAGTTTTAATGGGATTAGTAGTTCTAGTTGGTTGTGGAAAGACTGAAGAAAAAGCACCAGTAGAGGCTGTAGAAGCAGTAGTAGTAGAAGCAACTGCAACACCAGTAGTGGAAGCAACAACAACTGCAACACCAGTAGTAGAAACAACAACTAAGTAATTAGAAATAAAAAAATCCTTGGATTAATTTCCAAGGATTTTTTTATTTAAGTTCTTAATAAAAAAGTTATAATTTTAAATATTATCTTTCTTACTTTTTAAAGATAAATATGATAAAATATATCATAATATATATAAAAGAGGTGAATGGTTCGTGGAAAAATATGATGTAATAGTAGTAGGTGGAGGTCACGCAGGTGTAGAAGCAGCTTTGGCTTCAGCAAGACTTGGAAAACGAACAGCACTTTTTACAATGTGTCTAGATAACATTGGAATGATGTCTTGTAATCCATCTATAGGTGGACCAGGAAAAAGTAATCTGGTTGCAGAGATAGATGTTTTAGGTGGAGAAATGGGTTGTCATACTGATAAATATAATTTACAATTAAAACACTTAAATACAAGTAAAGGTCCAGCTGCGAGAATAACACGGGGACAGGCAGATAAATATCAATATAAAATTAAAATGAAAGAACTTTTGGAAAATACTGAAAATTTGGAAATAATACAGGAAACAGTAGACTCTCTCATTGTGGAAGATAAGATTTGTATTGGCATAGAGTCTTCTTTAGGGATAAAATATTGGTCAAAAACAGTGGTATTAGCAACAGGAACATTTTTAAAAGGAAGAATTGTTATTGGAGATGTAAAATATCTAGCAGGACGACAGGGAGAAAATTCAGCAGAAAAACTCTCAGATTCTCTAATTGAAAATGGAATATTGATTGAAAGATATCAAACTGCTACACCACCAAGAATTGATATGAAAACAGTAGACTTTTCACAGATGAAAGAACTATACGGGGAAGAAAAACCAATATATTTTTCAATTTTTACGAAAAAAGAAAATAATTCTATGGTTCCAACTTGGCTTACCCATACAACCAAAAAAACAGTAGAAGTTACAAAAGAATTATTAAAATATTCTCCTATTGTAAGTGGAATAATCGAGACTCATGGACCGAGACACTGCCCATCATTAGATAGAAAAGTTCTAAATTTTCCTGATAAATATGAACATCAAATATTTTTAGAATTGGAATCAGAAGACTCAAAAGAACTCTATGTTAATGGACTAACAACTGCAATGCCACCATTTGTCCAAGATGAAATGCTAAAAACTATAACAGGATTAGAAAATGCTAAAATAACAAGGTATGGATATGCTGTTGAGTATGATTATGCTCCAGCTTCACAATTATATCCAAGTTTAGAGTCTAAAAAGATTAAAAATTTATATTGTGCAGGTCAAATTAATGGGACTTCTGGTTATGAAGAAGCAGCAGCTCAAGGATTTCTTGCAGGAGTCAATGCAGGAAGACGTGCTGATATGAAAGAAGCAGTGATAATTGATAGAAGTCAGGGATATATTGGAGTGTTAATAGATGATATTATTCATAAAAAGACACCAGAGCCTTATAGAGTCCTACCATCAAGAGCTGAGTATAGATTGACATTACGATTTGATAATGCTTTTATGAGGCTTTCTAAGATTGCAAAAGAGATTGGTATAGTCTCAAAAGAAAGAATAATTACTATGGAAGAAGCAATTAAAGATATTGAAAGTGAAGTTATTAAAATAAAAGAAATGAGTATTGGTATGAATGATGCAAATAGAATTTTAGAGAAGGTAAGTGAAGAACAGCGACTGACTAAGGGAGTAAAAGCATCTGAAATTTTAAAATTTAAAGATGTAAAGTATCAAGATTTAGGTATGGTTATGGAAATATCAGAGTATCCTAAATTTGTAACTAATCAAATAGAAACTCTTATTAAATATGAGACTTTCATAAAAAGAGAAGTAGAACAAATAGAAAAATTTAAGAAAATGGAAGATATGAAAATTCCATTTTCCATAGATTATAGTGTAATAAGAGGAATCTCCAATATTGCTCGTTCAGGTTTAGAAGAAGTAAAACCTTTTTCAATAGGAGAAGCTTCTAGAATAAGTGGTGTTACAGGAAATGACATTGCACTTTTAATAGGTCAAATAAGAAAATAAAGGAGGATTATGTTAGTTAATTTTGCTATAGTGATATTAGTTGCTCTTTTGGTCAGTGAAATTTTTGTTAAATTAAAATTACCAGGACTTATTGGAATGATTCTAACTGGGGCAGTATTAGGACCATATGGAATAGATTTTATAGATTTAAATATAATGGAAATGTCTAAGGATTTAAGAAGTTTTGCCTTAATTGTTATATTGTTGAGAGCAGGGTTAGGGATTGATAGAAAAGACCTAATGCAAATGAAAGGTCCGATTATTAAGTTGAGTTTTATTCCAGTTCTTTTTGAAGGATTGACAATAGCAATAGTTTCTAAATATCTTTTTGGATTTAGCTTTATTGAGGGAGGAATGCTTGGTTTTGCAATTGCAGCTGTTTCCCCAGCTATAATTGTACCAAAAATGTTAAAGCTTCAAGAGAGGGGTTTTATGTCAGAAAATAAGGTTCCGACAATTATTTTAGCAGGAGCTTCCATAGATGATGTTACAGCAATAACATTTTTTACAAGTTTTCTTGGAATGGCAGTAGGGCAAAAGATAAATTTAGGATATCAAATTTTAAATATACCTATTTCTATAATTTTAGGAGTAATATTAGGTGGAGTAGTAGGATTTATTCTAGTCAAATTATTTGAAAAATATATGATTAGAGATAGTAAAAAAATGTTGATAGTATTATCCATTGCTATTGTTTTTAACCAAATAGAAGAAATATTAAAAAATGAATTTAATATAAAAATTGCAACATTACTTGGAGTTATGACAATAGGATATTTGATTCTTGAAAAATTACCAGAGGTTGGAAAAAAACTTTCTGGAAAATTTAATAGTCTTTGGGTATTTGCAGAACTGATATTATTTGTTATGGTTGGAGCGGTAGTTAATATAACGTTAGTAAAAAGTTCATTTTTTATAGCAGTATTGGCAATAAGTATTGGATTAATATTGCGTGGTCTAGGTGTATATGTTAGTTTACTAAAGACAAAACTAACAATAAAAGAGAGGATGTTTGTGGTTGCTTCATTTGTTCCTAAAGCTACAGTTCAAGCTGCAATAGGAGGAGTTCCTTTAGCAATGGGACTTCCATCAGGAGAAATGATATTAGCAGTGGCAGTGATTTCGATTATAGTTACGGCACCTTTAGGGGCAATAACTATAGATTATTTGAGTAAGGAACAAATAGGGGGATAAAAAATGGAAATAAAAACGTTTATATTTTTATCAATAGCATGTTTTTGCGCAGCATTTCTGGATTCAGTAGCTGGTGGAGGTGGACTTATAAGTTTACCAGCATTTCTAATGGCTGGTTTACCACCACAAATTGCATTAGGTACAAATAAATTGGCAGCAAGTTTTTCTTCAATGTCTAGTAGTTTAAAATTTATTCATGCAAAAAAAGTTAATTTAAAATTAATTGCTATCTTAGCTCCTTTTTCTTGTATTGGTGCAATAATTGGGGTTAAATTGGCATTAATAATAGATTCGAAATATCTTTACCCTATAGTGTTAGGATTATTGATATTTACAATGGTATATACATTAATGAATAAAAAAATTGGTGGAACTAATGAGTTCAAAGGTATAACTGTTAAGAATGGAGCAATAGGAAGTGGAATGGCAACAATTTTAGGTTGTTATGATGGCTTTTTTGGACCAGGAACGGGTTCTTTCTTAATCTTTAGTTTAATAAGAATTTTTAAATTTGATTTTATTCATGCAAGTGGAACTTCAAAAATACTTAATTTATGCTCAAATCTTGTAAGTGTTGTAATATTTGTAAATGCAGGAAAAGTAAATTTCTTTTATGCTTTTTCAATGGCAGGATTTATGTTTTTAGGAGCTCAAGTAGGCTCTAGAGTTGCCATATCTAAAGGAACAAAGTTTATAAAACCAATTTTTATAGGTATAACAGGAATAATTATAATAAAAATGGTTTATGATTTTATTATAATTTAAGGAGATAGAATTGGAACTAGAGGTCAAAAAACCAGGGTTGCTACATTTAGTAATTCCTATATTTTTAGAGTTGTTGTTAACAACAATAGTAGTTAATATAGATATATTGATGGTTTCTAAGTATAGCATTGATGGAACTAAGGATGGGATAGGCTTAGGTGTTGGAGTTTTGGGGGGAATGTCTCAAATTTTGCAAACACAAAATGTTATATTCTCCTTAGTTTCTTTAGGTACTGGAATATTAACAGCACAGTACATTGGAGCTAAAAGAGAAAAAGAAATCAATGAGACAATAGCAGTATCTTTAACATTAAATATGTGTTTAGGAATAGTTATGGGAGTATTATATTATTTATTTGCAACGGTAATACTAACCAAGATAAAATTATCTCCTACCCTTATTGGAATAGGAATAAACTATTTTAAGATTGTTGGAGGATTTTGTATTTTTCAAGCTATTTCTCTTACAATAGGAGCTGTTATTAGAAGTTATGGACATACGAAACAGCCTTTTTATGTGAGTATTATAATAAATATAATAAATGTACTTTTTAATGGGATGTTTTTATTTGGGTGGTTTGGAGCTCCGATTAAAGGTATAACAGGAGTAGGAATAGCAACTGCTTTTTCTAGATTTATTGGAATGTTAATTTTAATTATAATGTTATTTAAATATACAAACTTCAAAAAAATAAAAGAATATTTAAAACCTTTTCCCAAAGATATATTAAGATATCTTGCAAAAATAGGAGTGCCAAGTGGTATGGAGCACTTAAGTTGGAATATATCACAAATTATAATATTATCAATGGTTAATACAATGGGAACTCCCACTATAATGGCGCGAACATATTTAACTGTAATTGCAACATTTATGATGATGTTTTCAATAGCATTAGGAAGTGGAACTTCAATTTTAACTGGTCGCCTTGTTGGAGAAAAGAAAATGGATGAGGCATATAACCAGCTTTTAAAAAGTCTAAAAATAAGTTTTACAATGGCAGGAGTTCTAGCAGTGTTAGTTTTTTTATTTAAAGATATTATAATTAAGGGATTTACTCTTGATTCTGAAATTATTAATATAAGTAAAAAAGTTTTTTGGGTCTATATATTTGTGGAGACAGGAAGAACTTTTAATATTGTTGTTGTAAGATCGTTACAAGCTGTTGGTGATGTAAAATATCCTATGATTATTGGGATAAGTATAATGTTTGGAGTAAGTGTTCCTGTGGCATGGCTTTTAGGAGTACATTATCAAATGGGACTTGTTGGAATTTGGCTTGCTTATGCAATAGATGAGTGGATAAGAGGGGTATTAATGCTTAAAAGATGGACAAGTAAAAAATGGACCAAAAGAAGTTTAATAGAATCTGAATAAGAGAAAGTATAAAACAATTAAAAAAGTTAAGGAGTTAAAATGAAATTATTTTATAATGAGAACAGTGGTTGGATTGAAGTAATTACAGGTAGTATGTTTTCTGGAAAAAGTGAGGAATTAATAAAAAGATTTAGAAGGTTAAAATATGCTAATAGAAAAATAGTTATATTTAAACATTCTTCAGATAGTAGATATGATGAAAGTAAAGTTGCATCTCATAGTTTAAACTTTATAGAAGCAGAAGCTGTAAGCTCAATATTTGAAATGGAAAAACTTATGAAAGAAAAATATTCTGATGTAGAAGTTGTAGGAATAGATGAAGTTCAATTTTTTGGAGATGAAATTGTTGATTTTTGTGAAAGATTAGCAGATTTAGGAAAAAGAGTTATTGTAGCAGGACTGGATCAAGATTTTAAAGGAGATCCTTTTAAACCTATGGATAAACTTTTAGCAAAAGCAGAATTTGTAGATAAGTTTAATGCAATTTGTATGGTTTGTGGAAGTCCAGCTTCAAGAACTCAAAGATTAGTAGATGGAGAACCTGCATATTCTGATGATTCCATTGTAAAAGTAGGAGCAGCAGAATCATATGAGGCTCGTTGTAGAAAGTGTCATGTTGTGCGAATAAGGGGAGAAAAATGATTTTTGACTTGAGAAAACTAGAAAAAACAGATAAGTTAGGTTTTTTATTTTATATTTGCTATGATGGAACAAAATTTCATTCTTTTGATGAAATGCCAGGAAAAACAACAATTAAATCAACTTTTAAAGAGATAATGAATGAATTAGAGTTTACTTGGGCCAAAGGAATTCAACAGGCTGGACGAACAGATTCAAAGGTTAGTGCAAACGAAAATATTTTATATGTAAGCAGTAAATATTTTGGAGAATTAGAAAAATTAAAAAAAGATTTTAATAAACTTTCTAAAAATCTTAAAGTGAAAAAAATAGTAAAGACATTTCCTAATTTAGTTTTTCCTGATATGGTAGAACAAAGAGCATATATATATAGTTATCCACAAAAAAAAATAAAATGTTCAAATTCTGAAATAATAAATAAATGTATAGAATGCTCAGGTACTTATGATGTAAGCAGATTTACAAATAATAAGGGACAAGAGTTAAAAGAGCATAATAGAACGGTAAATGTAACTTTTGAAAATGGAAAACTTCATTTTGTTGGAAATTCTTTTATGCCTAAACAAGTTAGAATAATGTCTGGTTATCTATTGACTGGTGCTTTAGAGCCTTTAGAAGGAAAATATTTAATTTTAGATAAAATTTATTTAAATTCTAAATTAGAAAATATGTATATCACAGATAATAAAGAATTGGATATATCAACAATTAAAAATTTAGTTTATGCTGAGAAACTTGGAGAAAATATAAATATTTTTTATGTGATGGAAGATAAAAAATCAGAGTTTATAGGTAAAAATGCTGTGAATATAAAAAAATTAAAAAAAATATATGGTGAAATTGTAGTGAGAGAAGTATGATTGTTCCAAGGATAAAACAAATTATTGATTATATTTTTTTGAAATATGATTTGAAATGGGATAAAGAAGTTAAAAATATTTTAAGTGAAAAAGAATTTTTAATATTCGATCAAATGGATGAATATGATAAAATTCATGGTTATAAGAAATTTCAAGGAGTTAAAAACTCAAAAATTTTAAAAGATGAAATTATTTATTTGAAATTATCTTTAATTCATGATTGTGGAAAACACAATATAGGACTATTACAACGATTGAAAAAAGTATTGATTGGTGATATAATACTGGAACAACATCCTGAATTAGGATACCAAAAAATGAAAGAATTAAATGATGAATTAGCAATATTAATAAAAACTCATCACGACAGTAGTGTATCTGATAAAATGAAAGAATTTCAAAGAATAGATAATTTCAGTTAAAAAATATTTTAAACTGAAATCAATTTTTAGAAATATAAAAATAGAGTTTGAGAATAGAGGGGAAAAATGGAGAAGAATAAGGTAAATATAGATAAATATATGTTACAAGTAGAGAAACCAGCGAGATATTTAGGAAATGAAATAAATAGTATTCATAAAGAAGAATATAAAGCTCATATGTGTCTTTTTTTTCCAGATATATATGAAGTTGGAATGTCAAACTTAGGATTTAGAATACTATATAGTATTTTAAATAAGGTTGATAATTTTTATCTTGAAAGAGGGTTTGCTCCAAGTCAAGATATGGAAGAAATCATGAAAACTGAAAAGATCCCAGCATTTTCATTAGAAAGTAAAACACCAGTAAAAGAGTTTGATATAATAGGGTTCTCATTATCATATGAAATGAGCTATCCTAATGTTTTGAATATATTGGATTTAGCAGGAATACCTGTTAGGGTTGATGAAAGAGATGAATCCCATCCACTTATTATGGGTGGGGGAACTTGTATGATGAATCCAGAACCAATGGAGAAATTCTTTGATTATATAGTTATTGGTGACGGAGAAGAGAACATGGCAGAAATTGCCAGAAGAATGGTACTTAATAATGGAAAAACCAAAGCTGAAAAATTAGTAGCAATTGAGGATATAGAAGGTGTGTATATTCCAACTATCCATAAAGGAAAAAAAAGAATAAAAAGAGCAATTGTAAAAGATTTAAATAATACAATAAGCTATTCAAATCAATTAGTTCCATATATTGAAATTGTTCATGACAGAGCTTCAGTGGAGATTCAAAGAGGTTGTGTAAGAGGTTGTAGATTTTGCCAAGCTGGAATAGTTTATCGTCCTTTAAGGGAGAGAAGTTTAGAAAATAATTTGGAATTGATAAATTTGATGATAAATGAAACAGGGTACTCAGAAGTTTCATTGGCATCTTTGAGTAGTAGTGACTATTCTAATATAAATGAACTTATAACTGGATTGAAAAAAGATAGTAAACATAAAAATCTTTCTATTTCTTTACCTTCTTTAAGAATGAATATAGAGTCTGTTAGGACAGCTGAGGAAATTAGTGGTGGAAAGAGAACAGGATTTACTTTTGCACCAGAAGCAGGAACTCAAAGAATGAGAGATATTATCAATAAAGGTGTAACAGAGGAAGAAATAATATCTACTGCTGAAGAGGCAATAAAAGCTGGTTGGAAGAGTTTAAAATTCTATTTTATGGTAGGTTTACCATATGAAACAGATGAAGATATTAGAGGAATACATGAGTTATCTAAGAAGGTTAGTGAACTGTGTAGAAAAATTTCTAAAGGGATTAATATAACTATAAGTATTTCAAATTTTATTCCAAAACCTCACACACCATTCCAATGGTGTAGTCAAATAAATTTTGATGAAATGAGTCATAAGCATAATTTATTGAGAACATTATTTGATAAAATGAAAGGCTGTACTCTAAAAATTCATAGTGGAAAAAAATCATATTTAGAAGGATTAGTTTCAAGAGGGGATAGTAAAACTGGAGAATTGATTGAGTTAGCTTGGAAAAAAGGAGTGAAGCTTGACGATTATAGAGATAACTATTCTATTTGGATGGAAGCAATTGAAGAGTTAGGACTTGATCCAAAAAAATATTTAGGAAGCAGGGATTTAGAAGGTACATTGCCTTGGGATATTGTTGATATAGGAGTAAAAAAAGAATTTCTAGTTAGAGAGCTAGAAAAATCTAAGGTAGCAGCGTTGACTCCAGAGTGTAGAATTTCTTGCTCTAATTGTGGAATGCTAGAAATATTTCCTAATTGTACAAGAAAAAGAGAAATTTAGTAAAAAAAGTTATTTATCATTAATAGATAAATAACTTTTTTTTTATAAAGATTTTAAATATATTTCTTTTGCAACTTCAGGAGTTAGATCACCAGTCTCAGAGATATTTGTAAAGTTATGTCTGATTAGACCTTGGACAACTTCATTTATTTGATGTTCAGTAACTCCATAATCACTAAGTTTAGTACTTATTCCTAAACTATTAAAAAATTCTTCAGTTTTTTGAATAGCTTTAAGGGCTTTTTCACGTGTAGTTCCTTCTGTAATATGCCAAACTCTCTGAGCATATTGTGCTAATTTTGCTTCTTTTTCTTTTATTCTAACTCTCCATAATGATGGTAAAACTATTGCAAGTGTCTTAGCATGATCTATTCCAAAAACAGCAGTAAGTTCATGTCCAAGCAAGTGAATACTCCAATCTTGAGGAACACCAGCCCCAATGAGACCATTAAGGGCCATTGAAGAGTTCCAAACAAGGTTAGCTCTTAAATCATAATTTGTAGGATTGTCGATAGTTTCTTTTCCTATTTCAATCATAGTTTTAAGAATCCCTTCTGAAGTCCTGTCTTGAAAAGTAGCATGAACAGGATAAGTTACATATTGTTCAATTGTATGAATAAAAGTATCTATAATACCATTAGCTACTTGGGTTGATGGTAAAGTATAAGTTAGTGTAGGGTCTAATATGGAAAATAAAGGGAAAGTTAGAGGATTACTAATAGCAAGTTTATCTTTTCCCAAAGTAATAACTCCACCACTATTCATTTCTGAACCTGTAGCAGGAAGAGTAACAACAGTACCAATTGGAAGTGCAGATTTAAGAGTAATACCATTATGACCAGTATAAACTAATTCTTTCTCTCTTCCTACAAATTCAGTAGCTGAGACTGCAATAGATACAAATTTAGTTCCATCCATAACAGAGCCACCACCAACAGCTAAAAGAAAAGTGATGTTCTCTTTTCTACAAATTTCAACTGCTTTCATAAGAGTTTCAAATTTGGGATTTGGTTCAATTCCAGAAAATTCAAAGATATCTCTTTTAGATTTTTTTAATTCCTCTAGAACAGTATCTAAAGTTCCAAATTTTTTAACAGAACCTCCACCATAAAGAACTAAAACTCTAGCGTTTTTAGGTACTAAGGAATCAAGCTTTTTTAATTCTCCTTTACCAAAAATAATTTTTGTTGGGTTATAAAATGTAAAGTTGTTCATAAATTACCTCCTAATATATTAGTTATAAATTTTTTTAATTTTTTCTTCAAGAGATTTTGAAAGAGTAAAGTCATCTGACATTGCATGACTAAGAGCTATAAAAGGCTTGTTACGGTAGTTCATTCTCTTACGGGGTTGAGAGTATAACTCTTCCTCTATATCGTTAGAAAACTCTAAATAAGAGCCTAAATCATAGTTAATAGTTTTCTGAATTTGTTTATTCTTTTGATTAGAAGATAATTTTTCAATGGGAGTACGCCATTTGTGATTATCTTTGTCATAAATGGCTATATATTTTAAATTAAAGCTATTTAAAAGTTTTATAAATTGTGGAAGAAGAGATTTACTACCACATTCAAGAATATAATAGTCATATCTAAAAATGTTCAATTTTTTAGCTAAATAACTAATTAAAAGTTTATCTGTTTGTCCTTCCACAAGAAGAACTTTTGTACTGAAAAAAGCCTCACCTCTGTCACTATTAACCAAATAGTTCATATTGAAATTTTTGACTTCATCACCTGAAAAAAGGGAACCTCGATATTGATAAAAATTGCTATTACCTTTAATGATTTTTACCATACAGATAGAGGAGTATTGTTTTATGCCTACAAATCTACTGGAACAAGTTTCAACGCCAATAAAAAGACCTAACTTGCTAAGTTCAGTAAAAATATAAAAAAGTTCTCGTTCACCGTGTGGAGTGAGAAATAACTCTGGATATTCAATAAAAAGATAGACGTTTTTGGATAAGCTCTTTACATTATTCTTTTTAAGATATTTTAAAAATTCTTTTAAGTTAAGAAATAAAAGATTTCGAACTAAAGAATAATTGTCTACTTTTGAATTTAAATTGATCATTTCTGATTGCAAAGAAAAATCAGGAAAAAATTTTTTAAAATAATCGATAAATGAATCGATTTTAGAAGAATTTTTTTCCAATAATGAAGTAATATAAAAAATATTAAATTCACCAATTTCTTTGATGTATTCTTCTAAAGAGATTGGAACTTCATTTTTTTTATAAATAATATCTGAAGAATTATCAAATTTAAAAATCATAAGTTCTATTTTTTTATTCTCTCGATTAGAAAAAATTCCTTTTATCTTTAAAGGAGCAGAAATAATGGAGCTTTGTAATTCTTCTTGGAGAATTATTGGATTAATAAGGGCACTTATTGCAGTAGTAATTGAAGATTTACCACTATTGTTACCACCAATTAAAATCAATAAGTTGTCTAAAAAAATATGTGTGTATTTTATAGAACGCCAATTTTCAATAGATATAGATTGCAGTTTCACTTTTGCCTCCTAGAAAATAAGATAAAGTATACTTGTTTTGGATTTTAAGAAGTATCTTATTTATTAAATTGTAGAGAACCCTCCTTTTAAGTAGAGGTTATCATATCATTAAGCACGCTATGATAAGTCCGACTTAAAAGGAGGGCTTATTATGAATATTCTATTTCTCGAGCATTAGTGACAGTTTCACCAAGAGCTACTTTTAAGGCTACAATAGCAACTTCAACCTGAGAATCATCAGGTTCTTTAGTCGTTATTTTTTGCAATTGTAAACCAGGACCTACAAATATTTTTACAAATGGATTATCTAAATGTTTGCTAGAATATCTTTGAATTTCATAAGAAATTCCTGCAATAAGAGGCATAAAAAATATTCTTAAAAGAACTTTAGTAAGAATTTTTTCTACTATATTATTTGGAACAGGTAATATGAAATCCATTAAAGAAAATGTAATGATTGAAACAAACATTACAATTAATAAAAAACTAGTTCCACATCTAGGGTGTAATGTTGTATATTTTTGACAATTTTCTACAGAAAGTACTTCATTATTTTCATAAGCGTAGATAGATTTATGTTCAGCACCATGATATTGGTAAACTCTTTTAATATCTTTTGAAAAAGATATTAACCATATGTAGGCAATGAAAAATATTAATCTAAAACCTGCTTCTAAAAGATTAGAATAAACTCTATTATTTGAAAAAATAAAATTACTTATTAAAGATGGTAGAGCAATAAACATTAAAATCCCTAATCCTATAGAGAAAATAGCTGTAAATACAGCTTGTCTATCTGTTAATTGTTCTTCCACAGCTTCTTCAGATTGATTAGCGGAAAAAGTAAGTTCCTTTATACCGATAATAAGTGCATCCATTAACATTGCACTTCCTCGTAAAAAAGGTGTTTTTAATATTCTATTTTTGGCAGGAGTAATTTTTTGTTTTCTGTATACTATTTCTCCAGACGGAGTTCTTACAGCAGTTGATAATAGTTCAGGACCTCTCATCATGACACCTTCAATAACTGCTTGCCCTCCAACATTAATTCTTGACATTATTTCTCCTTTTTTTATTTATAGAAATAAAAAATAAAGTGAAAGAAAGAATAGCCATACTAATTCCAACAAAATAACCTATAGTCATAGATAAACCTAATCCTTCTTTTGCAACAATAATATAGGTGAAAATGACTACAGTCATGAAAGTAGCAGGAATAGTAGCAATCCAATGATTTTTATTTTCAGTAACTAAATATGCCGCAGCAGCCCATAATGAAATAGTTGCAATTGTCTGATTAGCCCAAGCAAAATATCTCCAAATTATATCAAAAGGTATAAAGCATAGAGCAATACCTATTGCAAATAGGGGAATAGCAATAATAAATCTATTCATTAATGGTCCCTGTTTAAACTTAGTAGCATCTGCAATTGCCATTCTTGCACTACGAAAAGCAGTATCTCCACTTGTAATAGGACAAGCAACAACCCCAAGAATAGCTAAAATTCCACCAGCTTTTCCTAAAAGAGAAGTAGATATTTTAGTAACAACAACCCCAGGATTACCAGCAGCAGCAAGACCTTCAGTTCCACCAAAGAAACTCATTGCAGCAGCAGCCCATACAAGAGCAACTATTCCTTCTGTAATCATAGAACCATAAAATACTTTTCTTCCTTCTTTCTCATTTGAAAGACATCTAGCCATCATAGGAGCTTGTGTTGCGTGGAAACCACTAATGGCTCCACAAGCAATAGAGATAAATAAGTAAGGAAATATTGGTACCTTATTAGGGTGAAAATTAGTAAAAGAGACTTCGGGGATAGTGTAGTCTCCAAAAATAAGACCTAAGGCTATACCTACAGCCATAATTAATAAAGATGCACCAAATAATGGATAAATTTTACCAATAACTTTATCAACTGGTAAAACAGTAGCAAGGAGATAATAAACAATAATACAACCTATTAAAATATATCTATTAACTCCAGTTAATTGTGCCAGTATATCAGCAGGACTAGTAATAAAAACAACTCCTACAAGTAATAAAAGTATTATAGAGAAGACTCTCATGAAGTTTCTTGCACTAAGACCTAAATATTTTCCAACGATTTCTGCTATAGTAGCACCATCATCTCTTAGAGACATCATTCCTATTAAAAAGTCATGAACTGCACCAGCAAAAATACAACCGAAAACAATCCATAAAAATGCCACTGGTCCCCACATTGCTCCAGCTATTGCACCAAAAATTGGACCTGTTCCAGCAATGTTTAAAAATTGTATTAAAAATGCTTTTTTCCAATCTAATTTGACATAGTCAACACCATCAGCTAATCGATTAGCTGGTGTGATAGCAACTTCATTACTACCAAAAATTCCATCAACAAATTTACCATAAATAAAATAGCCTACTATTAAAGCTATTATTGAAAATATAAAACTATACACTGTATGCCCCCTCTTTTATGTGCTTAAATGTTATTTTTTAATTCTTTCAGCATACTCATTTGTTCTAGTATCAATCTTTATCCATTCATTTTGTTCAACAAAGATAGGAACTTGAATTTCAAAACCTGTACTTATTTTAGCTGGTTTCAAGACTTTACCAGAAGTATCTCCTCTTAGACCAGGTTCAGTATAGATAATTTCTCTTTCAACAAAAGTAGGAAGTTCTACTGCCACTGGAGTAGATTCATAATAAACTATTTCTAATTCCATTTCCTCTTGAAGATAGTTAAGAGAGTCTCCTAAATCTTCCTCTTTAAGTTCGATTTGATTCCATTCAGGGTCAGTAAAAATATAGAAATCCCCATCATTATAAGAATAAGTTGCAGTTACTTTTTCTAATCTGATATCATCCATTTTATCGTCGGCTTTATAAATAGCATCAGAAATATTTCCACTTATTAAATTTTTCATTTTAAATTTAACAACAGCAGAACTTCGACCTGATTTATTGTATTCGGCTTTTAAAATAACAAAAGGTTCAACTCCTATTTTAATGGTACTTCCAGTTCTAAGCTCTTGAGCTATTTTCATAATTTTTCCTCCAAAGTTTTTTATTTTATTTTGTTTTTGATAATTTATCTTCTATAAAAAAGAAAAGGTTATTTACCAAGTTACAATTTAGTAAAAGATGGTCCTTATATATTTTACTAATAACTCTTAATTTTGTCAATGAATTAAAAAAATTCTGGTAATTTTCTTTGGGTAATTCTAAAGAATTTTCTTTTCGATTATTATAAAGGATAAAAATTTCAGAAAGAATATTTAATTCCTCTAAATATTTTCCAGAATGTTCCATAGAAAAATATTCTTTAAAGCTTTCTAAGAAACTTTTAATTTTTTCTAAATGGAGCTCATCCTCTTGAAAGTAGCAATGCCAAAGAAAGGGGACTCCAGAAAGAAGAGCTCTTACAAAAGAATCTTCTCCTCGTACAAAATTAAAATCAGTTAATTTTAAAATTTGGTCATATTCCTCTTGAGAGACAAAAGGGAACATATAGATACTTGTTTTTTTATATTTATTTTTATCAAATATTAAGTTAAAACTTTCTTGACTTAATTTATCCATTATTAGTAGAATTGTTTCTTTTTTTTGTTTTTCTAATTCTTCTAGAAGAGCAGAAAAATTTTTTTCATAAGAAAAAATTGTACCTACATTTTTATTTAGAAGAAATTCTTCTGTTAAATGAGGAATGTAATCATTAAGGCTAAGCTGTTTTATATTTTCGCTCTCTTTAGAACCACAAATTACTCCACCAGTACCTTTTAATAAACTTGGAATAAAGAAAAATTTTTTTAATTGTTTACTATCTATTAATGATTCTTGTCCATGAAAACTAGCTGTCCACTCCTCACAAGAAAAGTATTCTAAATTGATTAATAGAGAAGAAGTAACTAGAGCTTGTTGTAAAAATTCTTCTGGAATTTTGCAACCAAATGCTTCTATAATTACATTGCTTGGAGTAATAGAAGAGTTTTTTAGATATTTCCATGTTATATATTCTATTCCATTTATATTTTGAACATCTATATTCTGAGCTTTTTCTGAAATTTTAACAAGTTCTTCAGTTTGATTTATGAAGACCCGTATTTTAATTTTTCCATTTTTTTTGTTAAAAATTTCTTTTGCTAATCGGTAAATAACTCCTATATCACCGTAGTTATCTATTATTTCTACAAAAATATCAAGTTCTTTCATATTACTCCTAATTTATTACATTCACAATTTTTTATTTTTGTTTGATACCAGTTCTTTTAAAATATTCATTCTTACTCCAATTTACCCAATCAGGTTTTAGAATCATTCCTCGTCCAATTGCAACAAAATCTAGCATTTTATTTTCTATTAACCAACTTGCATCTTTTTCTTCTTTAATTTTTCTAACACCAATAACAGGAATAGAGATATGTTTTTTTATTTCTACTCCCATATAGACAACCCAATCCATAGGAAAAGCATGTTTCATATGAATTTTAGCTTCTTGTTTAAAATCAGGATCAGGAATTCCACTTGAAACATGTAATAAATCGACACCATATTCTTCTAATTTTTTAGCTATTTCAATACCATCCTCAAGAGTAGGTTCATTTCCTCCCATTCTATATCCTAAAATAAAATCCTCATTAAAAAGTGCTTTAGTCCTTTTTATTAGTTCTTTAGAAAAATATAGTCTTTTTTCAAGGGTTCCCCCATACTTATCAGTTCTTGTATTTAAAATCTTTGAATTTAATTGTGAAATTAAATAGCCGTGAGCCCCATGAATTTCAATTCCATCAAAGCCTGCTTCCTTAGCTCGAAAGAAAGCAACAACAAATTTTTCTAAAATTAGGTCAAGTTCCATTTCTGATATTGTGGAGATATCTTCTCCAAATCCAGCATGATGCATCTGAATAATGGAGGGGGTATTATATTTTTTACATGTTTCTGCTATTTGAGATAAACCTTTTATAAAACAATCATTCCATATTCCTATTTGATTAGGGCGAAGTTTACCATTTTCACACACACATGAGGCTTCAACAATAATTAAACCTGCTCCCCCTTGGGCAACCTCTTGATACCATTGAATTAAGTCTGGAGTAACAAAACCATCGATTCCAACTTTTGAGAATCTAACCAGAGGTGGTAAGACAACTCTATTTTTTATTACTATATTTTTTAGGTGATATTCATCATAAATAGTCATAGTTCTCCTATTAGTATATTATTAATAATCGTTACCAATTATTTACAGATATTATAGATAATAATATCATAAAATAAAAGTTTTTTCTATTTTTTTACTTATTTAGTTTTTATGAAGATAATTTATAGATAAAAAAGAGTGAATTAAAATTATTTTTCTTCTTCTCTTGCTATCTTTCTAAGGTTAAATATGTTATAATATAACTTGAATTAGATAAAATATTAAATAAAAAAATTATTTATAAATTCTTAACTTATTGGAGGAAACAAATGATATCAACAGCTAGTATAGGTATGAGATTTTCAGGAAGAAAACTTTTTGAAGATGTTAGTATTAAATTTACACCAGGAAATTGCTACGGATTAATTGGAGCTAATGGAGCAGGAAAATCAACTTTTGTTAAAATATTAGCTGGAGATTTAGAACCTACTGAGGGAGAAGTAATTTTAGAGAAAAATAGACGAATGTCTGTATTGAGACAGGATCACTTTGCCAATGAAGAAGATAGAGTTATTGATGTTGTTCTTATGGGAAATAAGAAGTTATGGGATATTATGGTTCAAAAAAATGCCATTTATGCAAAAGAAGAGTTTACAGATGAAGATGGTATGAAAGCTGCAGAACTAGAAGGAGAGTTTGCTGAATTGGATGGTTGGGATGCAGAGCCAGAAGCAGAAATTCTTTTGACAGGTTTAGGAATAAAAAGTGAAGAACATTCAAAATATATGAAAGAGTTACCAGAGAGTCAAAAAGTAAAAGTATTGTTAGCACAAGCACTTTTTGGAAAACCAGATGTTCTTTTACTAGATGAGCCTACAAATGGACTTGATATAATGGCAGTTACATGGTTGGAGAATTTTCTAGGAGAAAACCTTGAAAATATGACTACTCTTGTAGTTTCACATGATAGACATTTTTTGAATAAAGTTTGTACGCATATGGCTGATATAGATTATGGAAAAATTAAAATTTTTGTTGGAAATTATGATTTTTGGTATGAATCTAGTCAACTGATGCTACAATTATTAGGAAATAAAAATAAAAAAGTAGAACAAAAACGACAAGAACTACAAGACTTTATTGCTCGTTTTAGTGCAAATGCATCAAAATCTAGTCAAGCTACTTCTAGAAAGAAACAATTGGATAAGTTACAGTTAGAAGATATGCAAATTTCTAACAGAAAATATCCATTTATCGAATTTAAAGCAGAAAGAGAAGCTGGAAATAATTTACTAAAAGTTGAAAATTTGACTAAAGTTGTTGATGGAATAAAAATTCTTGATAATGTTAGTTTTACTGTTAACTCAAATGATAAAATAATTTTTCTTGCTCAAAATGATATTGTTAAAACAACATTGTTATCTATTTTAGCAGGGGAAGTAGAGCCAGATTCAGGACACTATACTTGGGGAGTAACAACAACTCAAACTTATATGCCTAGAGATAACTCTGTATATTTTAATGATAATGATTTAGACCTTATTGAATGGCTAAGACCATATTCACCAGACCAACATGATTCTTTTATTAGAGGTTTTTTAGGACGAATGCTATTTTCTGGAGAAGAAGTTTTTAAGAAAGTAAAAGTCCTGTCTGGAGGAGAAAAACAAAGATGTATGTTATCAAAAATGATGATGAGTAATTCCAATGTACTTTTATTTGATAACCCTACAGATCATTTGGATTTAGAATCTATAACATCAGTTAATAAATCTTTAACTGGATTTAAAGGGACAATATTATTTACAGCTCATGACCATGAATTTGTTCAAACTATTGCAAACAGAGTAATTGAAATTACTCCTAATGGAATGATTGATAAAGAGATGACTTATGATGAGTATTTGAATGATGAATCTGTAGTAGCTAGGCTTGCGGAGATGTATTAAAATGAAATCACTTATAGATTTACACACACATACTATTGTTAGTGGACATGCTTTTAGCACTTTACATGAAAATATTCAAGCAGCTTCAGAAAAAGGATTAAAGTTTTTAGGAACTTCTGAACATGGTCCTACAATGCCAAATGGTGCTCATGAATGGTATTTTTCAAATTTAAGAGTTGTGCCTAGAAATATAAAAGGTGTAGAAATTTTGAGAGGAGCCGAAGCTAATATTATAAATTCCCAAGGGGAACTTGATTTAACTATAATTGAAATGGATGCTTTGGACTATATGATAGCAAGCTTGCATCCCCCTTGTTTTCCATATGATACTAGAGAGAATAATACAATGGCTATTTTAAATGCAATGAAAAACCCTAAAGTTAAGGTTATTGGCCATCCTGATGAATCTTGTTATCCTTTAGATTATGAAAAACTTGTAGAAGGTGCAAAAAAATATGATGTTTTACTGGAAGTTAATAATAGTTCATTAGACCCAGATGGGTTTAGAATAGGAGCTATTGATAATTTAACTATTATGTTAAAAGAGTGTATGAAGAAAAACGTTAAAATTATATTGGGAAGTGATGCTCATATTCACTATGATATAGGAAATTTTTTACGTTGTGAGGCACTGTTAGAGAAACTTAGTTTTCCTGATGAATTAGTTGTGAATTATTCTGAAAAAGAAATTAGAAAATATTTTTATGAATAGAATTATAGAGTAGAGTAAAAAATAAAAGTAGAGGCAAAAGAATGAATAATATTTTTGAATTTGCACCAAAGGAACTTGTTCTAGATGCATTTTTATGTTGGTGTTTTAATTTTGATAAGAGTGAAAATATTTTGGAAAAGGAGTTTTCACACAACCTTGTCAAAGAAATCTATGCTCTTTGTGGTGGGAAAAAGAAACTAAATATAAAAGCTATCAATCCTTTGAGACAACAGACAGAATCAAAAATTGATGTAGTTATAGACATTACTTTGCATAATGATGAAAAACTAACTTTTATATTTGAAAATAAGCTGGAAACATCCTACCACTCAGACCAACTAGAGAAACACGTTAACAACGCGACACGTGAGTTTAATGGAGAAAAGAAGTATATCTATTTTAAGATCGGTCATATGTACCAAGAGGATCTTATGTTACCAGAAGATGTTAGAGATCAATATACGACAATTGATAGGATGTGTATTCTAAATATATTCAAGGTAAACCAACTAGATAATGATATTTTTAAATCATATTATAAATTTCTTTTGAAAATAGAAGAATCATATAAAGTTGAAAAAGAATTACTTCAGAAAGGTAGACAATTAAAGCAGAGTGAGCTAGAAACACTTTTCTGTAGTCCGTCAGGACAATACATGATATTGGATGAATTAAATCAAAAGCTAGGTGGTAAAATCAAGCTATCTAGAGGAACATCCTTTGGTAGACCTTGGTCTAATCTTTCACTGATTAGTATAAAAGAAAAACATAGTGTATTTTGGAGAATTGACTGGCGTAAGAATAATAAAGACTATAAGCCTTATATTTGTCTGAGAAAATATAAGACTACAATGGAAACAACTAAAGAAGATGACGACTTTCTTCAAGGGATGAGAATGAGTTTTGAAAAGATAACTAAAGAATATTCATCATTAGAGTTTTCAAATATTCATAATTTAGGCAGTAAAGAGAGAGAAATTGGAATACTCTTCTTTGATAATGAAAAGAACACTATACCAAATGTGATAAATGAGTTGGCAAGTTTTACGAGGTCCTTTATCATAGAAATAAATAAAGAAGAACAATTTTATGAAAAAATACCAGAACTATAAGAATTGATAATTTAATATTTGGAAGAAATAATTGTTATCGTCTTTAGGGGTTGGTACATTTTTTTAAGAAAAATAGATCATTTCTCAATTTAGTTAAATGTTTATAATGTGTAGAGTCATTTTTATGACTCTACCTTTTTTTATGTTTGATTACATCATTCGTTCCATAAGCTGTAGTTTTTAAAATACTAAATTATACTAAATTCAATACTATATTTTCACTTAATTCCTTATAAAATAGATGTGAAATCCATGATCTATTTAATTTTTTATTTATGAATTCAAAAAAATTTAAGATATAGGGCTTACTATAATAACCATAGATATCAATAGAACTTAAAAAGATGACTCCCGTGCAATACAGGAATCATCTTTTATTAGTAACTTGATATACCTTTTAAGAATGAGGTACTTTTTTTGGGTTAATATTAAAGTTCTTTTTTTATAAAAGCAAGAGCATATTGATGTGCATCAATAGTTGCCGAGCATTGATTAAATCTTACAGAACCCTCAGTAGAAGAGTTTTGTAAAATTACAAACTGCTCTTCTATATTTTTTTCTAACTCTGTAAGAGGTAGAGAACCTTCTTTATATTGAGCTATTAAAGCATCAAAAGTAGCCTCAAAAATAGAACTATATATATCTTCTTCCCATGTATGTATATCCATATTATCACCTTCTTTAATTAAATTTTGTATAAATAATGATACCATTTGTGAGGTTAAAAATCAATAGAAATAAATTATTTAGAGTATGAAAGATTTTTTATTAATCTATCTTATATGAACGTCGAAGTTCTTTTATAAGGTAAAAAAGTCTCATTGTCTCACACTGGTCTAAACTTAGAATAGGGGGATAATGGTCATTTTTTTCGTTAGATAAAGTATAAATTTTAAATTGAATATTTTCATGGGTGTCATTACACTTTAGAAATTCCAAATAATAATTTAAAGAATTTTTTAAATATACAATTCCTGTAGAATTACTTTCAGTTGTATATCCTTCAGAAACTTTTAGATTAAAGTGAAGCCAAATTGTATTAAGAACTTCCTCTTCTTTAATGTTAGTTTCTTCAAACATCTCTCTCATAAGGGTTATTTCAGGGGTTTCTTCTCCTGAAATATAACCACCAAAGAGACCAAGACAAGTTTTGTTTGGACCTCCTGGTCTCTCTTGTTCACCTATAATTAAATAATTATCTTTTGTGACTAATCCAAAATTTACAGTGTTTTCAATTCTTAAAACTTGGATTCTATCTCCTAAGTTTTCAATTTTACTATCTAAAAATCCCATTTATTCCTCCAAAGAGTATGATTTTTTAAGAACGCATAGATAAAGGCATCATTATATATTGATAACTATTATCTCCTAATTCAGTTATTTTAAATTTAGAATTTGAATCTATTCCTTCTAAAATTACATTATTGTCTATTTGAGAAATAAAATCAAGTAGATATTTAGTATTTAGAGAGGTTGTAAGCTCTGTTCCTTCCATTATAACATTAAACTTTTCAGTTAATTTTGCTTTTCCAGAATTCACTTGAACTTGTACTTTTTTACTTCCAAATTTAAAAATAGCACCAAATTTTAAATCAACACTGGTTTTTGAAATAGCTAAAATCTTTTTTAAAGAAGATTTAATTTCAGAATTATTAAATTCCATGTGTTTTGAGAAAGAGTTATCATTAATTATGTTTTCAAATGCTGGAAAACTTAATTCAATAGTTTTCGTAGAAAAATAAGTATTGTTCCATAAAAAAATAGCTTGTCCATTAGAGAAATTTATAGTTATATCTTCTTCATCTTTTAAGAGTTTAGATAATGAATTAACACCATCTAATGGAAGAGAAAAAGAAGTTTCTTCTTTTGAAGCTATATTTTTCTTTAGATATATTAGACGATGTGAATCTGTTGCAACAAATTCAGAAAAGTCTTTTTTAAATTGCAATCTAATTACATTGATAGCTAAATTATCGTTATTTTGTGAAGCTACAAATTTAACTTTGTCAAAAATTTCTTTTAATTCTTTACCATTTAAAGAAGTAATTTCTGTAGATTCAAAAACAGGAACTACTGGATAAGACTCTAAATTTAAAACAGAAAATTCAGCTTGATGAATATATAGAGTAGATTCTTGTAATTTAAATTTTATCTCTTCTTGATCCATTAGTTTTATATATTCTAAAATTAAATTTGGTTTGATAACTACTCCACCATGTTGAATTATCTCAGCAGGAACAGTTTTGATTAAATCAATTTCTAAGTTAGTTCCTAAAAACTTTAGATTTTCCCCTTCAGTAGTAATTTTTATTCCATTGAGGATGGGTCTTATAGGGTTTTCTTTTAAAATAACGACAAACTCACTTAAGACGTCAACAATTATTTTTTTATTTATTATAAATTCCAATTGTAACCTCCATTTTTATTTTGAAAATTTTTATTTAGTTAGAAACCATAATTTTTTGCCAATATTTACCGTGAAGTGGTAAAGTATCTTTTATATCATGTAGAACTTCAGTATTTTTTAAATCTTCTATTTCATAAACTGGTTTTGTTTTCATTAATTTTCTACCAGGGACATTGATAGAAGGTATTCCAATAGTATCACAAATTAAAGCATAATTTTCAGGTTTGTGTATAAATTCTAAAAATTTATATGCTGAATCTAGATTTTTACTATCTTTAGTTATGGCAAGGGAATCAATATAAGATAGTCCACCTTTTTCAGGAATGATGAACTCTACATTTTTTCTTTCCTCTAAACTAAGTTCATTATAAACATTATCAGAGTATCCATGAACTACATAAAATTCTTCCATTGCAAATCCTTTTCCAAAAGACTCAGCATCAAATTTAATTATATTTTTTTTCCATTTTATTACAAGTTCACTAGCTTCTTCAATCTCTTTTTCATTATTAGTATCCTGTTTATATCCTAAAGTAAGAAGAGCAGAAGTCATAACTTCTCTCATATCATCTAGTAAAGTCATTTTTCCTTTTAAGCTTTCATCTAAATAAATAGAAAAATCTCTATTATAATTTTTTACATATTTTTTATTAACGATAATACCAGTTGCTCCCATAGCATAAGGGACTCCCATTTCATTGTTGGGATCAAAGTATTGAAGCTTTTCTAATACTATTGGGTCAATATTTTTAAAAGTAGAAATTTTAGACTTGTCTAATTTTAGAAGCATTCCTTCACGAGAAAGAATTTCTAAATAATCTGTTGAGGGCATAATAACGTCATAGCCTGTTGCCCCAGCTTTTAATTTTGCAAACATTTCTTCATTAGAAGAGTAGATGTCTTCTATAATTTCGATACCTGTTTCAGCTTCAAATTTATCATATATTATTTGGGGAATAAATTCTGCCCAAGAATAAACATAAAGTTTTTCTTTTTTTGAACCATCTTCATTTTTATTACAAGATATAAGAATCGTTGCAAGAGTTAATATACATATTATTTTTTTCATTATAACCTCCAAAGTCATTTATAGAACCTCATTATATTATACTAATTAAGTTAAGTTATGTCAATATTTACCACTTTAAAACTCTTAGATAATAGTTACTTTAATCTTTCGTCATCTTTATAGATTTCTAAAATTTTATTTAGATCTTTTATAAAAATTTCTGTATGCATTGTTTTTTTAAGAATTTTCTCTAACCGATTAATTGCTTTTAATAGATTAAAAGTACTGTGGGGTAGTTTTAATCCATATTGCATTGCCATTTTTAAAGCTTTCATTAAGGTTTGAGTGAAGTTTATTTGACTTAAATTTAAATTATAGATTTCTTTTAACTCTTCTTTCAATTTTTCAGCAAAAGTCAATAAATTACTTCTAGAAAAATCTACTTCACACATGTCCAGAAGTCCTTTTGCAACTTGTATATAGTCTCTTGTTGAAATATTATATAGAAATTTAAAAAAACTTTTTCTAAAATTATCATCTATTTCAAGATAAGTATTACAATCTATAAAATATATTTTAGAATCATCTCCAACTACGATATTACCGGGATGAATATCAGAATGGAATTTTCCAACTATAAAAATATAGAAAAAATGATACCTTATAATTTCTAAAACAGTGTGGTATTTAGATTTAATATCTTCTAATAAAACTTTCATAGGAGTTCCATAGATAAATTCTCCAATAATATAATTTTCTGAAGACAGACTAGGAATAAGTTGAGGAAAAGCCAATTTATCTAGCATATATTTTTCTTCATATTCCTTTCTTTTTTTTTCAAATTTTTTTGTTGTATCTATTTCAGATTGAAGTAAAAATTTATTTAAATTAATTTCTTCAATTTCATTATAAATTTCTTTTAAACATAAATTTTTTGATAATTTAGGATTAAAGAAATCAATTTGTTTAATCCTATTTTTTAATTTTAAAAGTTTATTCAAAAAAATATTTTTTGCTTTGGGGTTAATAACTTTTATAGCTATATCAAGTCCATTTTTCAAAGATCCCTTATATACTTGTGTAGTAAAAGTAGAAGAAAAAGGTTCGTTATCAAAATATTCCATGGAAAGAAGAATCGGTTTTCCTCTAGGAATTAAAGTCATCAAATGTATATTTTGATTTTCTATTAAGGAAGAATGAAGTTCCATTAGTGAAGAACATATTCTTTCATCTAAAAAATCAATTCTAAAAGAATACTCTTGTGCTAAACGGATTCCTAATATTCCAAAATTTTGAAATTGTTTATTATTAGGGATATAATTTTTTCTTATTTTTACTAGAAAAACAAGTAAGTCAAATGTAGTCATAGTCGCTCCTTTCAAAAATTCTCTTAATGTAGTATAATACAAATATAAAAAAAATTCTAGGAGGAATTTATGGAATGGATTCAAAGTAAGGATAATTCTATCTTTAAAAAGCTAAAAAAATTGAAACAAAAAAAATATAGAGAAGAATATAACCTTTTTTTGGCAGAAGGTTTTAAGTTCTTACAGTTTAATATAACTCCAGAATATATTATTCTAAAATCTAGTTTTGAAAAAAAACTTTCACAAATGATAGAAGAAAAAATGGGAGCTTCTTTTTTTGAAAATAATAAGATTATAGTTCTAGAAGAAAAACTTTTTAATGAATTAACATCACAAGAAAATTCTCAAGGTATAATATTAGCTTATAAAATTAAAAATAATAATATAACTCCATCAAATAATATACTTGTTATTTTAGATAGGATTACAGATCCTGGAAATATGGGAACCATCCTTAGGCTTTGTGATAGCGTTGGATTTAAAGATTTGATACTAGTCCATGGTTCAGTTGACGTATACAATGAAAAGGTTGTTAGAAGCACTATGGGCTCAATATTTGAGGTTAATTTTAATTGCTGGACAGAGAAAGAAACTATAGACTTTATAAAAAAAGAAAATTATCAAATAAATGTAACTACTTTATCTTCAGATTCTGTCTCTTATAATAAATTAGTCCTTTCCAAGAAGAATGCTATAATTTTTGGGTCTGAGGGGGATGGAGTAAGTCAATCTTTTTTAGAAATTGCAGATAAAAAAATTAATATCCCAATTTATGGAAGTGCAGAGTCACTTAATGTAGGAGTAGCAAGTGGTATTATTCTATATAAAGTTCGTGAAATTTTAGAAAATGATGAAAAATTATAAAAAAATATATAGAAATTAAAGTTTGATGACAAGGTGTAAGAAGGTGGTGGTATTATTAAGCGTGTTATTCTCCATTATGATATGGATTCATTTTTTGCATCAGCTGAAATTTTAAAAAAGCCTTCTTTGCAAAATAAGCCTTTAGTTGTAGGGTTAGGAGTGGTTTGTACAGCAAATTACTCAGCAAGAAAATATGGGATTCATTCAGCTATGCCTGTTTTTAAAGCTAAAAAACTTTGCCCACATTTAATAACTCTTCCAGTAAATAAAGAGTATTATCAAGAAATAAGTGATAGTATTCAGGACTTGGTAAAAAAAATAACTTATAATGTTGAGTTTATTTCTATGGATGAAGGTTATGTTGATATTAGTGATATTATAACTCAATATCCTTCCAAGGAATATTTTTCAAATAAATTTAGAGAGAGAATTTTTAAAATCATAGGGCTTACCTGTTCTGTAGGAATAGGATATAATAAGCTAACTGCTAAAATTGCTAGTGATATTAATAAGCCTGGTGGTTCATATATATTTGAAGATGCTGAAGAGTTTCAAAAATATATGGATGAGAAAGAGATAAAAAAAATTCCAGGTGTAGGAAAAAAATTGCAAGAAGAGTTGCTTAAAATTAATGTAAAAAAAATAAAAGACATAAAAAAATATTCTTATTCTTATTTAGAGAAAAAATATGGAATAAGTCGTGGTAGTTTACTTTATCATTTCTCCAGAGGAATTGATGAAAGTGAGGTTCAACCTATAAAAAAAAATATTTCTATTGGACATGAAAATACCTATAAATATATTATTACAACAGAAGAAGACGTGAGGCGGGAGTTAGACGAACTATTTCAAAAAGTTTGTAATCGTCTTATTGAGGAAGCTTCTTTTTGTAGGAGTATAACATTAAAAATTAAATATGTTGATATTAAAGCAATTACTCGTTCACTATCTTTTCAACGTCCAACAAATGACATATTTATATTAAGAAATTCCTATGAAGCTCTTTTGGATGAAATTGAAAATTTTAATGAAATTCGTCTTTTAGGAATTTCGTTGGGTGGATTATCAAAAAAATATTTAGAACAACTAAAATTTTAAAGATTTAAAATATAAAAATTAAAAGGAGGATGTGGCATTTTTTTTAAATGTCATAAAAAAAATGAAAAAATTTATTGATGATTTTTTAAAATTTACAGAGATGAGCAAATCTGTTTACCACACTGTAGCCCAAATTGAGAAAGAACTTTTATTGAAAAACTATGTGGAATTAAAGTTAGAAAAAAAATGGAGTATAAAAGAGGGAAGTAACTATTTTATTAAGAGGAATGATTCTACATTAATAGCTTTTTCTATTCCTAAAAACTTAAAAACATTATTTTTTAAAATTAGTGCTAATCACACTGATAGTCCAGGTCTAAAATTAAAATCTAATCCTGAAATTATTAATGAAAAGAAATTTTTGCGATTAAACTCAGAAGTTTATGGGAGTCCAATATTGAATACATGGTTAGATAGACCTCTTTCCATTGCAGGAAGAGCTTTTATTAGAACAGAAAATATTCTTGCCCCTATAAGTAAACTTGTGGATATTGATAAAAATTTAGTGATTATCCCTAATCTTGCCATACACCAGAATAAAGAAGTTAATTCAGGAGTTAAACTTTCTGTTCAAAATGATATGTTACCATTAATTTCTCTTGTGGAAGATACTTTTAATAGTAAAGATTATCTGATTAATATTCTTTGTAAAGAAAATAAAATGAAAAAATCTGATATTTTAGATGTGGAATTATTTGTTTATGATAGAGTTGCTGGAACAACAATAGGAATGGAAGAAAAAATTATAAATGCAAGTAAAATAGATAATTTAGCTTCTACTTTTTCTGGATTAAAAGCTTTATTAGAAAGTAAGGGAAAAGATGGAATTAATATTTTAGCTTGTTTTGATAATGAAGAAATTGGTTCTAGAAGCAAACAAGGGGCTGATTCTAATCTTTTATTAAATATTTTAGAAAGACTATCTTTAGGACTAAATTATACTAGGGAAGAATTTTTTACATCTCTTTATAATTCATTCTTCATATCCGTTGATGGAGCTCATTCTGTACATCCTAATTATGGAGGGAAATCAGATCCTACAAATAGACCTTATATTAATGGTGGAGTGGTTATAAAACACAGTTCTAATTTATCATATTCAACAGATGCTTTTTCATCCTCAGTAATAAAAGAATTAGCATTAAATAATAAAATTAAAGTTCAAGAGTTTTATAATCATTCTGACGAGAGAGGTGGTGGAACTTTGGGACCTATTAATTCAACTCATTTAGATATAAATAGTGTTGATATAGGAATACCTATACTTGGAATGCATTCAATAAAAGAGAGTAGTGGAACAGAGGATATTTTTTCACTTAAAAATCTTTTAAAAGCATTCTACTCATTATGATAAAATTTATATAAAATAAAGATTTATAAAAAAAACTCTTAGCCAAATATAGAAATTGGCTAAGAGTTTTTTATTTATAGAATTAAAATGGAAATTCATCATCAGAAAAACTTTCTTCTTGAGCTGCTACAGGTGTAGGAGCAGGAGTTCCTTCTGCTTTACTACCATTTGAAGAAGTGTTTCCTGTATAATCACCACTATTACGAGGTTCTAAAAACTCAACTGTTTCAACAAGAACATCATAACTAGTACGTTTCTCTCCATTAATTTCATATCTATTCATTTGAAGCTTTCCATTTACTCCACATTTTTTTCCTTTTCTAAGATATTCTCCGATTAATTCAGCTGTTTTCCCAAAGGCTACACAATTAATAAAATCAGGTTCCTCTCTTTTAAAGGGATTATCTACTGCTAAAGAAAATCTTGAATATGCTTTTCCACTTTGACCAAACTTTAATTCAGGGTCACGAGTAAGTCTTCCTACTAAAACGACAACATTCATATTTTACCTCCATATTTTTTTATATATTTCAATTAATTATATCAAAAAAATATAGTAATGACAAATTAATTAATAATTTTGTAGTGTATTATTTTTATAGAGAAAGACTCTCTATAAAATCATTAATTCGAATACAAGCTTCTTTCAGACTAGTTTCTTCAATAGTGCAGGCAATTCGAATAGAATTTTTATCTCCAAATACTTCACCGTTTAGTCCTGCTACTCCATATTTCTCCAAGAGTTGCTCTGAAAATTCTTTTCCATTTAAACCTGTTTCTGTAACATCGATGAAAATATAGATACCTCCATCTGGTTGATAAAATTTTAATTTAGGAATTTTTCTTAATTCTTCACACATAAATTTAATTCGACTCTCAAAAATAGGTATTGTTGATTCTTTGATTTTTTTTATATTTCTAAGAGCAGAAAGAGCTCCACGTTGAGAGATTGAACTGGTACAATAGGTGATATTCTCATTTAGAGTACTCATTGTTTTTATAATCTCTGCGGGACCAATACAATATCCAACTCTCCATCCTGTCATTGCAAAATTTTTAGAGAAGCTACAAATAGAAACTGTTCTTTCTTTTATTTTTTCAATAGTGTAGATAGGTGTAAAATCAATTTTAAAACTATAAAAATCATAGATATCATCTGCAATAATTAGTAAGTCATACTTTTCTGCAAAAATAGCAATTTCTCTCATATTTTCTTCTGAATATATTTTTCCAAGAGGATTTGAAGGAGAATTTATAAGGATTGCTTTTGTTTTAGGAGATATTTTTTTTTCTAATTCTTCAATAGAGATATCATAATTACTTTCTGAGAAAGTATCGATAAGTACAGGAACACCACCATTTAATTCAATCTGATTTAAATAAGCTGAAAAAAATGGTTTAATGACCATTACTTCATCTTTAGGTTCTAAAATTGTTTTAAAAAGTAAGTATATTCCATGGAAACCTCCAGAGACAACAAAAACTTGATCTATATCAAATTCATAATTTTTAAATTCTTCTTTATGATATTTAATAATTTCTTTTCTTAGTTCAATATCACCCATGGGATTAGTGTAGTGTGTAAAGCCATTTTTGGCATCATTAAAAGCATCTGCTATGACTAAAGGATGGGTATTTAAATCGATATCTCCTATTCCAAGATTAATAAGATCTTTCCCACTTTTATTTTCTACAGAAGGGATAAGAGAACTTCTGTTTTGTTGATGCTGTTTTGCTATAAAAGATGTCTTTGTCATTTTAAACTCCTTTTAATTCCAATTTTTTTATTTTTTTCTTAAAATTTTGGAAGCATTTAAAACAGCAAGTAAAGAGACTCCCACATCTGCAAATATTGCAAGCCAAAGGTTTACTATTCCAAGAACTCCAAATATCATGACTAAAATCTTTATTCCCAATGCAAAAACTATATTTTCTATTAAAACTTTTCTATTAAATTTTCCAATTGTAATAGCTTGTATTATTTTTTCAATATCATCATCAACAATGACAATATCACCAGCTTCTATTGCTAAATCACTGCCTATTCCACCCATAGCCACTCCGATGTCAGCTGTGGCCAGTACAGGACCATCGTTCAATCCATCTCCAACAAAGATAACCCCTTTGGAATTAATCTTTATTAGTTCTAATTTTTCTAGTTTTTGCTGTGGAAGTAGAGAAGAAAAAACATTATTATTTTCTATTCCAATTGTTTCAGCAACTATATTTGCTACATTTGCTTTATCTCCTGTAAGCATATAAGAAGTTATACCTAGTTTTTTTAATTCAAGAATGGTTTGTTTAGCATTCTCTTTTATCTTGTCTGAAAGTAGAATAGTACCTATGAAAACACTATTTTTTGAGATATATAATGGTATTTTGGAACTTTCATTAGGAGAAAAAACAATATTATTTTCTTTCATTAATTGTTCATTTCCAAGTAAAATTTGATTTCCTAAATATTTAGTAGAGATTCCTTTACCTGGTATTTCAATATAATCAGAGATATCAGATTCTAGAATTGTTACTTTTAATTCTGATAAAATAGCTTTAGCTATGGGATGGTTAGAATAAAATTCTCCTGCTTTTATTATTTGCAAAAATTCTTCTTTTTCAATATTAATATTTTGTATTTCATCTATGGAAAATTTCCCATATGTTAAAGTTCCAGTTTTATCAAAGATAACTGTATCTATAGAATTTAATTTTTCTAAATAGTTACCACCTTTGATCAAAATTCCTTTCTTTGAAGAATATCCAATTGTACTAAAAAAAGTAAGTGGTATTGATAGAACTAGAGCACAGGGACAAGAAATAACAAGAAAAACTAATCCTCTTCCAAACCAGATAGTAAAATCACCTATAAAAATTGGTAGAATTAAACCTATAAAAAGGGCTATAACAACAACAATAGGAGTATATACTGCTGCAAATTTTGTAATGAATTTTTCTGCTTTTGGTTTTTTTAAAGCTGCATTTTCAACCATTTCTATTATTTTATTAATTGTAGAATCGACATATTTTTTAGTAACTTTTACTTCAATAACTTTTCCAATATTGATACTTCCACTTAATATTGAGTCTCCAACTGAGATGTTAAGTGGGAGTGATTCTCCTGTAAGTGCGGAACTATCTATGATAGTATCCCCAGAAATAACAATACCATCAGTTGGAACTTTTTCACCATTTTTTATTACAATAATCTCATTTACTCTTAAACTTTCAGGCTCTACTTCAATAATTGTTCCATCGAAACTTTTTAAATTAGCAGTAATTACTTTAAGATTAACAAGTGATGAAATCTCTTTTTTTGAACGATTAAGAGCTATTTCTTGAAAATATTCTCCTGTTTTATAAAATACCATTACTGCAACAGCTTCAGAAAAATCTCCTAAAGCAAAAGCACCAAAAGTAGCGATAGTCATAAGAAAATTTTCATCTAAAACTTTACCTTTGATAATATTTTTTAGAGAGAGCCAAACGATGTCGTACCCAACCAAAATATAAGCGAATATCAAAAATAAATTAGTTAAGAGTCCTTTTTCTAAGAAAAAAGTTATGACTAGTATAACTATTCCAAGAATAAGGATTTTTGTTTTATTCCTATCAAGGGTTGAATTGTTTTCAATTTTTTTATCATTTTTTTCGGCACTAAGAAAAATACCTTCTTCTATCGGGGTTATAAGAGGTTCTAATATTTGAATTAGTTCATTATTAGTATATTCTTTATTGCAGTTGACATATAATTTTTTATTTGTAATATCAACAATAACTTCATCAATAAAGTCAAGATTTTTTAATGTGGTCTCAATTTTAAGGGCACAGTGTGAGCAGTGAAGATTATTGATATAAAAGAATTTTTTCATGATACTGCTCTCCTTATTTAATTTAATTAAATTTTACAAATATTTCGATAATAGAACCTAAGTGTTCTTTTATTCGTCTGTAACTATTAAGCATGTCCATATAACCTGTACTTAGCATAGTTTGAGATTCAGAAACAGTTAAAGTATCTAAATGTATTTTTCTAGCTTTACTGTAAGTTCCTTTTATATTATTACATTTTTTTAACGCTAAAACGAATAAATCTTTATTTTTTGTTCGGTATGCTTCGTTAACGTAATCAAAAATTTCATTTATTTCAGTATGAAGTTTGATTATTGTATTTTCTCTCATTTCATCTAAATAGATATCATTATTAATAATTTTTTTAGTTATTTTAGAGATTCTTAGTAAATAATCACTAATGGTTTCATATTCATCACAAATTATTAAATTTTCCCGTGTTAAAGTAACATTTGTTGCATCAAGACCTTTATGTAAAATAATAAAGTTAATATCAGTGATTTCTTTTTGATATAGATCTAACTTTTCTTCTGAATCCATAATTATTTGGAGATTTTTATCAACAAGGCTACGATTTAGATAGATTTCATTTAATTTAACAAAAGAATTTTGAATTTCTTTTCCCATATCTAAAATTTCTTCCATGGTTTGGGATATTATCACACTGGGAAAGTCTACCATTAGGTCGTCTAAATGAGTAATTTTTTCTGTAACGATTTCTTTATCATCTTTGACTAGAATTCTTAGAAAATCAGCCATATATCCAATAAAAGGGATAAAAATTAAAACATTTAAAACATTGAAAATAGTGTGAGCAGTGGCGATGGCACCTGCTATTGAAACTGTTGGATCAACAATTTTTTTTAAGAAAAATAAGTACCAACCAAAGAGTGGCACAACCCAGCAAACACCGAAAATATTAATTAAAGTATGAGCGTAAGCTGCTCGTTTGGCATTAGCACTTGCATTTAAAGAAGCTAGTAATGCTGTGAGAGTAGTTCCGATATTTTCACCTAATACTAGAGCAACTGCAGTTTCATAGTTGATTAAACCTTGTATTGCCAGGGTTATTGTTATTCCCAGCGTTGCTGATGAAGATTGTACTACTGCAGTTAAGAAAGCTCCAACAGCTGCTGCTTTCAAAACACCAGAAAAAGATATTATTCCTCCAGGTGCTGCATTAAAAACTTGAAATAAATTTTTGAACTCTGGAAGATTTTGTAAAGGTTTTAAACCGTTACTCATAATTTCTAATCCTAAAAATATAAGTCCTAAGCCCATAATTGTAAGAGCTTTTGTTTTTCTTTTTTCATTATTTGAAAAAGTATATGCTATTGCTGCAAGTCCTGCCATGGGAAGCCCATATTTTCCAATTTTTAAAACTAGTATCCAACCAGTTATAGTTGTACCAATATTAGCTCCTAAGATGACTCCTAAGGCTTGTTTTAAAGTTAAAAGAGAAGCATTTACAAATCCAATTGTCATAACAGTGCTAACAGAAGAGGATTGAACTAATCCAGTAACGAAAATACCAACTAAAATAGCTGCAATTCGATTACTTGTTAATAGGGATAAAACTTTTTTTAATCGATCACCAGCAATTTTTTGCATTCCACTGGACATATGTCCCATTCCATATAGGAAAAGCCCTAATCCACCAATTACTTCAAATGCTACATTCCAGTACATAAATATCCTCCATATTTTTTTGTTAAATTTACTCTATTATTATACAATAAAATAAAAAAAAAGGATACTTAAATAAAAAAAATAAAAAAAGTAGGTATTTTATTATAAATTATGATAAAATTATATGATTAGATATATTGTAAATTAAGATATATTATTGTGGGGGGATATAATGACTAAAAATGATATTAAAATAGAAAATGTAAATAAACACTTTGATGGTGTTCAAATATTAAAAAATATAAATTTAAAGATTAAAGATGGCGAATTTTTTTCTATTTTAGGTCCTTCTGGTTGTGGAAAAACAACACTTTTAAGAATGATTGCTGGTTTTATAACTCCAGATACAGGTGTAATTTATCTTGGAGATCAAGACCTTACCAATTTGCCTCCTAACTTAAGAAATGTGAATACAATTTTTCAAAAATATGCTCTTTTTCCTCATATGACAGTGTATGAAAACATAGCATTTCCACTAAAAATAAAGAAAAAAAATAAACTTGAGATAGATAGAGATGTCAAAAAATTTATTCAAATGGTTGGTCTTACAGAACATATTCATAAAAAACCTCATCAACTTTCTGGAGGTCAACAACAAAGAATTTCTATTGCACGAGCATTAATTAATCGACCTGGTGTACTACTTTTAGATGAACCTTTATCAGCTTTAGATGCTAAATTACGTCAAAATTTACTTATTGAACTTGATTCTATACATGAAGAAATAGGTATAACTTTTATTTTTATTACTCATGATCAGCAAGAAGCCCTTTCTATTTCAGATAGGATTGCAGTAATGAATCATGGTGAAATATTACAAATAGGTACACCAGTAGAAGTTTATGAGTCACCAGCTGATACATTTGTAGCAGATTTTATTGGAGAAAATAATTTTTTTCAGGGAAGAGTTACAGAGATTATAGATTCTGAATATGGAAAAATTTATTCTGAAGAACTTGGTGAATTATTCGTCGAATTTGATAAAAAAGTAGAGTTAAATGATTTGATAAAGGTATCAATTAGACCAGAAAAAATTAGAGTTTCTAGAGAAAAACCTAAAAAAAATAAGATGTTAAATGTTTTACCAGTGTATGTGGAAGAACTTATTTATTCAGGATTTCAGAGTAAATATTTTGTTTGGATTAATGGAAATAAAGAACTTTTATTTAAAATTTTTAAGCAACATGCTGTGTACTTTGATGATAATGATAGTGAAGCAATTCGATGGGATGAAGAAGCATATATTTCATGGGAAGCAGATGATGGTTTTGTAATAGAGGTGTGTAAGTGAAAGAAAATTTGATAGAATCTAAAGTCTCAAAAAAAATGAATTTGGGAATTCTATATACTTTACCTTTAACTGTATGGTTAGGAATATTTTTTATTATCCCAATGGGAATTGTATTTATATATTCTTTTTTAAAAAGTGGAGTATATGGAGGGGTTGAACTAGAATTTTCCTTGGAATCATTAAAAATTTTAAGAGATCCTTCATTTTTTCGTATTGTTTTAAAAACATTATATTTTTCCACAGTAATAACAGTAATAACTATAATAATTAGTATTCCAACTGCCTATTTTATTGCTCGTTCTAAATACAAAAAAGAACTTTTATTTCTCATAATTATCCCTTTTTGGACTAATTTTTTGGTCAGAATTTATGCATGGATTGCAATTCTAGGTAATAATGGATTTTTAAATTCTTTATTAAGTAAATTTGGTTTTGAACCTGTTCAATTTTTATACAATGATGGAGCTATTATTATAATTTCTATATATACATCTCTACCTTTTGCAATTTTACCATTATATGCTGTTATAGAAAAATTTGACTTTTCTATAATTGAAGCTGGAAGAGATTTAGGGGCTACAAATAGAGAGACTTTTTTTAAACTTTTTCTACCCAATATAAAAACAGGTATAGTTACAGCTTTTTTATTTACATTTATTCCAATGCTTGGTTCTTATGCTATACCTAAATTAGTAGGAGGAAACAGTTCTTTAATGCTTGGAAACGTCATTGCACAACACTTGACAGTGACTAGGAATTGGCCTCTTGCCTCTTTCATTTCTTCAACATTAATGCTAATCACAGGAATATTAATATGGTTATTTTTAAGATTTTATAAAAGTGAAAAGGAAGTAATTAATGAATAAGAGAAAAACATCTTTAATATTTTTTATTTTTTCAATGATATTTTTATATCTTCCACTAATTGTTCTTATTATTTACTCGTTTAATAGTAGTAAGTCAGTAGTTTGGGAAGGGTTTTCTTTAAAGTGGTATAAAGAATTATTTGATCATTCTGGAAATTTATGGAATTCTTTTAAATATAGTATTTTTATTGCTATTTTCTCAGAGATAATTTCCACAATTATTGGAACTTTAGGAGGGATAGGACTGCAATGGTATAGTTTTAAATCTAAAAAAACATTACAATTATTATCATACCTCCCCCTTGTTATTCCAGATATTATTCTTGGAGTTTCATTATTAATTTTTTTTGTAACTATTAAATTTGAATTAGGACTTTTAAGTATTTTTATTGTTCATACTACAGTTAATATCCCTTTTATTCTTTTAATTGTACTTTCTAGATTGAAAGAGATTGATTATTCAATAGTAGAGGCGAGTTATGATTTAGGGGCTACAGAATATGAGACTTTAAAAAAAATTATTATTCCTATATTAAATCCTGCTATTATTTCTGGATTTTTAATTGCATTTACTTTATCGTTTGATGATTTTGTTGCAACTTTTTTTGTTGCTGGTCCAGGAGCTTCAACTCTTCCCCTTAGAGTTTACTCTATGATACGTTTAGGAGTGACTCCAACAATCAATGCTATTTCTGTTATTTTTATAGGATTAGCAATACTCTTAACCATTTCTACAAAAGGACTACAAAAATATATTATTAAATAATTATTTACTAATATATTTTTTTGTAGTAAAATAAAAGAAACATTAAAATAAATATATGAACGGAGGAAAAATGAAAAAAATTACTAAAATTTTATTACTTTTTATAATTTTGTTAGTTGCGGGGTGTTCTACATTAAAAAGACCATTTATGACTAGAGAAAATATAAAATATAATAATATAAAAGCTAGAATGGTTACATCACAAGGGGAGATAGATTTTTATCTGTATCCTGAAGCAGCACCTGAAACAGTAGCTAATTTTATAAATTTGGCTAAAAGAGGATTTTATGATAATATGACTATTCATAGAGCGATTGAAAACTTTATGTTTCAAGGAGGGGATCCTACAGGAACAGGACTTGGGAATCCTGGTTATGTAATAGCTGATGAAAATGTAGGATGGCTTGATTTCTTCCAATCTGGTATGCTAGCTATGGCAAATAAAGGAAAAGGAACTGGTGGTTCCCAATTTTTTGTAACAACTGTGCCTACAGAACATTTAAATGGTGGTTATACTATTTTTGGTGAAATTATTAGTGAAAATGATTTAGAGAAAGTTAGAAAAATAGAAGTTGGAGATAAAATAAAAGAAATTAGATTTTCTGGTGAAGTTGACTTTTTCTTGTCTTTAAATAAAGAAAAAATAGAGAAATGGAATACTATTTTGAATGAAAAGAATTTTAATTTGAATGAATATCCTATAAAAGCAATATCTTCATTTACTGAAGAAGAAGAAGAATATAAAAATGAATTAGAAAGAATTCTAACTCAAAAGGAAGAAGATGAAAGTGAAGTTAAAGTGAGTTTCATTCCAAGAATGATAGGAAAATTGGGAGATGTATTCTCAAAAAGTAAAGAATAATTATCAAAAAAAAGAGGTTCCAGTCTAGTATAATCTAGATTGGAACTTCTTATTAAGTTTTATGGATATTGATATTTTTTAGATTGTTCTAGTTTCGTGTAGTAACCATTGTTGCTCTTGCTCATTAAGATATGGAGAAAGTTTAGTGTAAACTTCTTTATGGTAAGAATTTAAAAATTCTTTTTCTACTGGAGTTAACATTTCAACTTCTACCGCATCCAAATCAATAGGAACATATGTTAGTGTCTCAAATTGATAGAAAAGCCCATACTCTGTTTCCATATATTTTCTAATGATAAGTTCATTTTCTATTCTTATTCCGTAACTATCTTTTAAGTATAGACCAGGTTCGTTAGTTACAACCATTCCATTTTCAAATTTAACATTTGAAACATTATTTATTCTATGGGGACCTTCGTGAACTCCTAAGACATGACCTATTCCATGACCTGTTCCATGATTGTAATTTAGACCATATTGAAATAAAAACTGACGTGCTATTAAATCGATATCTGATCCTCTTGTCCCTTCTATAAATTTCAAATTAGAGATATTCAACATTCCTTTTAAAACTAATGTGAAGTTTCTTTTCATCTCTTTTGTTAACTCTCCAACAACTATAGTTCTTGTAATATCAGTTGTTCCTTCTAAGTATTGACCACCAGAATCAACTAAATAGAGACCTTTGTTTCCAATTTCAAGGCTACTCTCATTGGTTACAGAATAGTGGGGCATTGCAGCATTGGACATATAACCAGAAATTGTATTAAAGCTTGGCTCAATAAAGTTATCCTGTTCTCCTCTTAAGGAATCTATTTTATTTTTTCCACTTATTTCTGTTAGAAGACCATTTTTATCGTGAGTTTTGACCCAATGAAGAAATTTTGTGACAGCAACTCCATCTTTTATATGTGCCCAACGACTATTTTCTAACTCTATTTCATTTTTTAAAGCTTTCATAAGTTCAGTAGGAAGAGGAGCATTTAAGATATTACTCTCTTTTAATAATTTTTGAAGATTAAAATTTGTTCGGCTACTGTCCATCCATACTTTAATATTTTTTTCAGAAATTTTATCTAAGTCTGAATAAATCTCATTATATCCTCTTAATTCAATATTGTTTTTTAAAAGTTTTTCTTTAATTTCGGGAGAAATTTTGTTGCAATCTACATAGAATTGACCCTCTTTTTTGTCTAGAATTAAATATCCTAATACTACAGGCATATATTTAATGTCTTGTCCTCTTAAATTTAGGAACCAAGCAATATCATCTAAAGTTGAGATTAAAAGTTTATCAACATTTTTTGCTTCCATTTCTTCTCTAACTCTAGAGAATTTACTTTCTAAAGTTTCACCAGTATAAATATCGTTTAAAAT